>Ga0209417_1001521_pt1 | contig 42008 bp, 31 predicted proteins | sample RifGroF2_FD_184002 | JGI IMG/M metagenome (GOLD analysis project Ga0209417, IMG submission 184002) | Groundwater microbial communities from Rifle, Colorado, USA - Groundwater F2 (SPAdes) (version 2) | ecosystem: Environmental > Aquatic > Deep subsurface > Groundwater | place: Rifle, Colorado... | reverse complement strand
ACGAGTTTTCAATAGAGAATCTGCCGGACTCGACCTATCTATTTGAAGATTCAAGAACAAAAAGAGTAAGCAAGGGTTCCGCTCATATGGACTTTGCTGTCTCTGACCTGAACGGTAACTACGTGACAGACTCTCTACTCTCGGTAAAGGGGGCACTCTTCATTGCCACTGTCCCATTCATTGACCAACTGGGCAGGAGAGCAATAGAGAGAGTAAATCGTCTCTACGATACCCTAAGTGTCAGAGGGGTTGATTTAATTGTGCTTACCGGATCGGGGTTGAGCCCCACAGATTCGCTCTCAAATTTTAACAGACTCTCACCCAAGATCTACAACACAGATTTCAAAACTCTTTTAACTATGAATAGATCAAATGGTGGTGTTCTTTATTTATATGATGCTACAGTTATATCAAAATGGTCAACAATAGATATTCCTTTTGATAACATAGACAACATTCTCGGGGAGGATTCAGAGCTTGTCTCGGCAAAGGCCAGGATAAAGGAGCAACTCTCGGCAGAGATAACGGCTTTTATGCTGCTTATAATTATATCTATGATGAGGTTTATCTGCAGGATCTTATATATTCACAAACCAATTATAAAAGATAGCGATAAAGATGAGAGATCTTCTGTAGCTCCGGATTCCGTTATTCACGATATTTAACCTATGATATTAGAGAGAGATAAAGATTTAAAGAGGCTTAATACTCTGGGCATAAGTGCAAAAGCATCCTGGTATGCAGCTCCCGGTTCGGTTAAGGAGGTAATAGAGCTTCTAAGTGATACCCGTTTTACCGAGATGCCAAAACTTGTACTGGGCTCAGGTTCAAATACCCTTTTCTCCGGAGATTTTAACGGGCTTGTGGTTCACCCGGATATTATGGAGATCTCAATTGTCGATATAACTGAGAACTCTCTCAAGTTAAAGGTAGGGGCAGGTGTAGATTGGGACAGATTTGTTGCATATTGTGTAGATCGAGGTTGGGGAGGGGTGGAGAACCTATCCGGAATTCCGGGCTGTGTGGGTGCAGCACCGGTTCAAAATATTGGAGCATACGGATCGGAGGCAAAGGATACAATTGTATGGGTAGATTATGTAGATATTGTCACCTCACAAGAGCGGAGGGTAACTGCCAAAGAGTGCCGTTTCGGTTACAGAGAGAGCATTTTCAAACAAGAGCTTAAAGGAAAGACAATCATAACCTTTGTAACCTTTGAACTTGCTCTTGACCCGGTCGTTAACACCACCTATGCCGATGTACAGGAGCGCCTCTCATCTACAGAGAGCCCGACTCTTTACGACATTAGAAAAGCGATCATTGATATAAGAACAGCAAAACTTCCGGATCCTGCCAAGATAGGTAATGCAGGTAGCTTCTTTAAAAATCCGATAGTAGAGGAGAGTTTTGCACAGGGATTAAAGGAGGGCAACCCTACACTGAGGCTCTATCCCTCTTCGCCCGGTTTTGTAAAAATTCCGGCAGCCTGGCTGATTGAGCAGTGTGGTTTCAAGGGTGTCAGAGAGTTAAATGTGGGAGTTCATCAGAACCACGCATTGGTTTTGCTTGCATATGAGGGAGCAACCGGCAGAGAGCTTCTGGAGTTTGCACAAAAGATAAAGCGGACCGTAAAAGCCCGCTTCTCTATAGATATTGATATGGAGGTTAGCGTTACAGCTTCCTCTTGATCTCCACAATTGTGTAAGATTCAATTATATCTCCAGTTTTGATGTCGTTATATCCGTCAATATTAAGTCCGCAGTCATAACCTGCAGCAACCTCTTTGACATCATCCTTAAACCTCTTAAGTGATCCGAGACCACCTGTGTATACCACAATTCCGTCGCGAATAATTCTCACCTTAGCATTTCGGATTAGTTTCCCTTCTTTTACCATACAGCCTGCAATAGAGCCCACCTTAGATATACGGAAAACCTCACGAACCTCTGCAGTTGCAGTGATCTCCTCCTTCTGCTCCGGTGCAAGCATACCCTCCATACCATCTTTCACCTCGTTTATTGCGTCATAAATCACAGAGTAGAGCCTTATCTCTATCTCCTCTTTCTCTGCAAGTTTGCGTGATGATACCGATGGACGAACCTGGAAGCCTATTATAATAGCGTTAGATGCAGCAGCCAACAGAACATCCGATTCAGAGATTGCACCAACTGCTTTGTGAATTACATTTACGTGCACCTCTTCGGTCGAGAGTTTTATCAGCGAGTCCGACAAAGCCTCAATTGAACCGTCTACATCTCCTTTAACAATAACATTGAGCTCCTGGAAGTTTCCAATAGCGATACGACGGCCAATCTCCTCCAGAGTAATGTGTTTCTGAGTTTTAAGACCTTGTATTCTAAGCAGCTGCTCCCTTTTGTTTGCTATATCTCTTGCCTCTTTCTCATCCTCCATTACATTGAAGAGCTCACCTGCAGCAGGTGCTCCGTTAAGTCCTAGAATCGAGACAGGCGAAGCGGGTGCAGCCTCGGTTATCTTCTGCCCCCTTTCGTTGAACATAGCTTTGATCTTTCCGGTATAGCTTCCGCTGAGAATAATATCTCCTATATGTAGAGTTCCGGTCTGAACCAGCATTGTGGTGATATAGCCCCTCCCTTTATCCAATGAAGACTCTATTACGGTACCTTTTGCCCTTTTGTTTGGGTTTGCCTTAAGATCCAACAACTCAGATTCAAGAAGAATCTTCTCCAGAAGTTTGTCTACATTTATTCCCTGTTTTGCAGATATCTCCTGACACTGGTATTTACCACCCCAGTCCTCTACAAGCAGGTTCATATTGGCAAGCTGCTCGCGAATTCTCTCGGAGTTTGCACCCGGCTTATCCATTTTGTTGATTGCAAATATCATCGGTACACCGGCTGCCTGAGCGTGGTTGATAGCCTCTCTGGTCTGTGGCATTACAGCGTCGTCTGCAGCGATAATAATGATTGCAATATCTGTAACCTTGGCACCACGGGCACGCATCGCAGTAAATGCTTCGTGACCCGGAGTGTCCAGAAATGTGATTCTCTCTCCACTGGCTATCTGAACATTATAGGCTCCTATGTGCTGGGTTATTCCCCCTGCCTCACCGGCAATAACATTTGCTTTACGAATATAGTCCAACAGTGATGTTTTACCGTGGTCTACGTGTCCCATTACAGTTACAATAGGAGGTCGGGTTACCAACTCCTCCTCGGTATCTGCCTCTTCCTGAATAGATCCCTGAAGGTCTGCGGTTACAAACTCAACCTTAAAACCAAACTCCTCTGCAACCAGTACCATTGCCTCTGCATCCAACCTTTGATTGATGGATACCATCAGACCCAGGTTCATACAGGCCTCGATAACCTTGATTACAGGCACATCCATCATCATTGCAAGGTCGTTAACAGTAACGAACTCGGTCATCTTTAGGATGTTGCTTGAAATTTGCTCTTTTTCGTGCTCCTCCTGAAGCTTTTGAGAGGCGTGCTCTCTTTTATCTTTACGATACTTAGATCCCCGGGTCTTACCTTTACCCTCAACCATACGCAGATAGGTCTCTTTAATCTGCTTCTGTACGGCATCTTCATCCACCTCATTTCTTACAGGTTTGAATTTCTCTTTACCTATTACCGGTTTGGTATCTTTCTTCTTATTGAGTGGTGGCCTGTTCTTATCTGCAGCAGCACCTCTGAATTGGTTATCTTTTGTCTCCTTGGAAACATCAACCTTCTCTTTGTGAGGTTTGCGTATTCTTTCGCGTTTCCCTTTATGACTCTCCTTAGAGGTTGGTTTGGTCTCCGGTTTCTTTTTATCAAACTGAGAGAGATCCATTGTGCCGCTAATTTTTGGCCCGACAAGTCTCTCTACTTTTGTCTCTATGTGTTCAATTGGAGCTATAATTGGCTGCTCTTTTGCAATCCTCTCCTGCTCTTTGGCTTCGGCAAGCTGTTTTGCATCTGCCACCCTTTTTGCCTCTACTTTCACTTTTGCCTCATTCCTCTGTTTTATCTCCTCTCTCTCTCTCTCCTCCCTGCTCTCTTTCTGTTCTCTGCGAAGTTTAGCCTCAATTCTGCCGTTCTGCTCCTGCCTCTCCCTAATCTCCCTTCTCTCTCTCTCCTGAGCTCTCTCTCTGCTCTCGTGTTGCGGGATCTCTCGCTTAACCTCCAAAGGCTCTGTAACGGGAGTCGGAGATACCTGAGGAACCTCCGGGATCTTCACTTCCTCTTTTATCTCTGGGGCAGGTACCACCTCCGGTTTTGTCTCTGCCTCCACCACTTGGGTTATTATTGGTTCAATTATAGGCTCAACTACTTTAATGCTCTCAGGTTCAGGCTTGTGAACAATGTTGGGAACCTCCGGATGGGGGGCCGGTTTATAAAGTTTGTCAATATCTATTTTGCCGATTATTTTAGGAGAGGGGTGTTCTGAGACAGTAGTTTTAATGAAAACCTCCTTTACCGGAAGCTCATCTTCCGAGTCATCTAAGTCGTGATGATCTGCTTTGTCTGTGATATCTTTAACCTTAATAGCGATCTTCTTGGATTGCTCCTTTATGATCTGCTCCTTTCCAAACTCTTTTCTTATGAGTTCGTAAGTTTCGGGAGTAATTTTTGTGCCGGGTGAGGCCTCAATCTCTATCTTCTTGCTTTTAAGATAGTCCACCAGGGTCCCCAGCCCTATATTGAACTCCTTCAATACTTTACCAACTCTTATTATGTTGTCTACTGTCATATTTTATCTCCCATTCATTTATTAAACTATTCGAACTCCTCGCGTAAAATTCGCTGTATATCCAATACGGTCTCCTCTTCAAGGTCTGCTCTTCTTACAATCTCCGAAACAGGAAGAGCAAGAACACTTTTTGCGGTATCACATCCGATAGATCTTAATGCTGCTATTACCCATTCGTCAATTTCGTCACTGAATTCGGTAAGAAGGACATCCTCCTCCTCCTCCTCAATGTCGCGGAATACATCTATCTCCATATCTACAAGCATACCTGCAAGCTTAATGTTGCTGCCACCCTTGCCTATAGCTAGTGAAACATCACCCGGTTTGAGGAATACTCCAACCCGTTTCTCCTCCTCGTTTATCTTTACGGATATAATTTTGGCCGGACTCAGAGCCCTCTGGATGAGAAGCTGCATATTTGAAGTCCAGTTGATAATATCTATGTTTTCATTGCGAAGTTCGCGAACGATTCCGTGAATCCTGGATCCCTTAACCCCGACACAAGCTCCAACCGGGTCAATCCTCTCGTCATAAGACTCAACAGCAACCTTTGCCCTCTCACCCGGTATCCGTACAATCTTTTTGATAGTGATAAGACCGTCAAAAATCTCCGGAACCTCCTGCTCAAACATTCTCTCCAGAAAAACAGAAGAGGTTCTTGATAGGATAATAATGGGGTTGTTGTTTTTCATCTCTACAGATGAGACTACTGCTCTTACGGTGTCTCCTTTTCTGAAGAAGTCAGATGGTATCTGCTCTGTTTTTGGCAGAAGAAGCTCGTTTCCGTCCTCATCCATAATGAGAACCTCTTTCTTCCAAACCTGATATACCTCTCCAACTACAATCTCTCCAATCTTCTCTTTGTACTTGGTGTATAGGTTTGCTTTCTCTATATCCATAATTCTGCCTGAGAGATTTTGCCTAAGGTTAAGAATTCCCCTTCTCCCGAAAGATGAGAGTTTTACCTCTTCCACGAACTCCTCTCCAATCTCGTATGATGCGTCAATCTTTGCAACATCCTCTAAAGATATCTCGGTACTTGGATCCTCAACGACCTCTACCACGACTCTGTTTCTCCAGATTTCAAAGTCTCCTTTGTCAATATTGATGATGATATCAAAATTATCTGCAGTTCCGTACATTTTAATTAGCTGACTGCGGAAAACATCCTCCAGAACGCTCATCATTGTAGGACGATCTATGCTTTTTAACTCTTTAAACTCAGCAAATGTGCTGATTAAATTTAACCCTTCCATATAGGTAAATTCCTTTTAGATATTATTTGAAATTAATTTGTGTTTTTGTGCTCTTAATGTCGCAGAGATTATATGTCTCAACAATCTCAACTGTCTCTCTTCTCTTTTTGCCCTCAACTCTCTCCTGTCTGGAGTAGGTTAGTTCAATCTTATCGGGGAAGGCCCGGGTAAGAGTTGCAACTATCTTTGCTCCGCTTTTCAATACAACAACAACCTCCTTTCCCAGAGATTTTTTATATTGGTCAAATACTTTATATGGCTGGTCCAGCCCTGCAGATGTTACCGTAAGAGAGAAGTCCTCCTCCTCTCTGTTTAATCCGGCATCTACAATTCTGCTGATATCGGCGCAATTTTTGATATCTACCCGGTCATATGAGTCTATTGCAATCTCTATGTCGTTTTCTGAACTGATAGTTATATCAACCAGAAAAAGAGAGTTATCTGCGAGATATCCCTCGATTAGTGTTGCTATTTTCTCTTTTATTATCATTAAAATAAATTTAATAAATAAGGGGACAACCGTGTCCCCTTATCTCTCTTTCGCTCTTAATCGCAGCAAATATATCAATAATTTATAAATACGACAAATTTTTTAATATTATTGTAACTTTACGCAATGATTACCAGTTATAAAATAATCAACGATCCGGTTCACGGATTTATAAATATCCCTAAAGGTATTGTTAGTGATATTGTAGCTCATCCATATTTTCAGAGGCTTAGAGATATAAAGCAGCTTGGTCTTACAAATTTGGTCTATCCCGGAGCAACGCATTCACGCCTCTCTCACGCCCTGGGTGCTATGCATCTTATGAGGGATGCTGTGGCGGTTCTAAGGTCAAAAGGGATAGAGATTACACAGGCAGAGGAGGAGGCGGCATCTGCAGCGATGCTTCTGCACGATATTGGTCACGGCCCTTTTAGCCACGCGCTTGAAAATAATATAATTGTAGGGGTCTCCCACGAAGAGATATCCTTAGAACTGATGAAAAAGATAGACAAAGATTCCGGCGGAGCCCTGGCTATGGCGGTCTCAATCTTTGAGGGGAGATATCAAAAACACTTTTTACATCAGCTTGTATCGGGGCAGCTGGATGTAGACCGCCTTGATTACCTTAAACGGGACAGCTTCTTCAGTGGAGTTGCCGAAGGGATGATAGGTCTTGAGAGAATAATAAAAATGTTATCTGTTAAGGATAACAGACTTGTCGTGGAGCTAAAGGGGATCTATTCAATTGAAAAATTTCTTATATCACGAAGACTTATGTACTGGCAGGTCTACCTTCATAAAACTGTTGTTGCTGCAGAGCAGCTTCTAATCAGCATTTTAAGGAGAGCGAGATATCTTGCGGTCAACGGCCACTTATTGGCAGGGTCTCCTGCGATTTGCTATTTTCTGGTTAGAGATTTTACACCCCAAACATTTGGAAGAGAGGAGGTTCTTGAGATGTTTACCCGTCTGGACGATACAGATGTAATGTCTGCAATTAAACAGTGGCAGTTTTCTGATGACCCGACTCTCTCATTATTATGCAGAATGTTAACAGAGAGGAGGCTCCCTAAACTTAAGCTCTTAAATTCACCAATAGAGAACCCGGAGTATGAAAAAGGGTGCAAAACCATCCGGGATCATTTCAAAAATGAGATTTCAGAGGAGGAGCTATCCTATTTTATCTGCACGGGAGAGGTAATAAACCGAGGCTACGACTCTGCCGAGGGTGAGATAGAGATTCTCTCCGAAAATGGTGAGGTAAATGATGTGTACAATATCTCCGATATGCTATCGGCAAAAGCCTTTTCTCAAATCACAAAAAAATATTTTCTTTGCACAGCAAATTTTAACTAAAATATAGAATGGAGATCACAGCACAATATATATCAGACTATCTCAAAGGAGAGATTCAGGGTGACCCTCTGGTAAAGGTGAGTTCGGTTGCCCGCATTGAGAGCGGCAAGCCCGGCACTCTTGTATTCCTGGGTAACCCAAAGTATGAGAGCTATCTCTACACCTCAAAAGCATCCATAGTAATATTGAACAGATCCTTTGAACCATCATCTCCGGTAAACGGAACTGTGATTTGGGTAGATGATGCCTATCAGGCAATCGCCTCCGTTTTGGAGCTTTTTAACTCTCTTAAATCTACCCGAAAAATGGGGAGATCACTCTTTGCAAGAGTAGCCTGGAGCTCCAAAATAGCTAAAGGGTGTTATATCGGAGCCGGTACAATAGTCTCAAAGAGAGTGTCAGTAGGAAAAGGGAGTCAGATATATCCGCAGTGCTATCTTGGCGAGGATGTGGAGATAGGAGAGAACACAACTATCTACCCGGGGGTTAAGATCTATGCAGGGTGTAAAATCGGTTCCGATTGTATTATCCACGCAAATGCGGTTATTGGTGCAGATGGTTTCGGGTTCGTCCCACTGCCTGACGGGAGCTACAAAAAAATCCCTCAAACCGGAAATGTGGTAATTGAGGATAATTGCGAAGTTGGAGCTAACACAACAATTGACAGAGCATCAATAGGATCTACCATTATTCGGAAAGGTGTTAAGTTGGATAATCTTATACAGATAGCACACAATACGGAGATTGGAGAGAACACAGTAATAGCAGCCCTAACCGGCATCTCCGGCTCTACTAAAATTGGAAAGGGTTGTATGTTCGGTGGGCAGGTTGGAGTTGCCGGACATATATCTATTGCAGATAAAACAATGATAGGAGCTCAGGCAGGAGTTATGTCATCAATCAAAGAGGAGGGGAGATCCATTGTTGGAAGTCCGGCAATAGACTCAAGAGAGTATTTTAAGTCATATGCAATATTCAAGAACTTACACAAAAGATAGGTGAAATTTTCTAACTTTGCGAACTGTTCTAAACCACTTGGAATATATGCAGGATAAACAGCAGACTCTAAAAAAGATATATACATTTGAGGGGAGAGGGTTACATTCCGGAAAGAGTGTTTTGATGAGGATATTACCTGCAGGTGAGAACCACGGTATAAAAATAAGACGCAGCGATATTGAGGGTTCACTTCCATTTAGCGCCTCTGTCAACTATGTTACAAACACTCAGAGGGGGACAGTATTGGAGCATAAAGGGGAGATAGTCTCTACAGTTGAACATATACTCTCAGCTCTTTGGACACTTGGAGTCGACAACGCACTAATTGAGGTAGATGGTCCCGAAATTCCGATTCTTGACGGAAGCGCGGCCCCTTATGCAGATGCAATATGGGCAGACGGAACACAAGCGCAGCAGGAGGAGAGATGTTATTTAACGGTAAAGGAGAAGATCTTTTACAAAGAGCCGCAGAGTGGGTCTGAGATAACAATCTATCCGGATGATAACTTCAGTGCAGAGGTTATGATAGATTTTAACTCTAAAGTGTTGGGTAATCAGTATGCAAAATTTGATAACAGTGTAAACTACTCAACTGAGATTGCCTGCTGCAGGACCTTTGTTTTTTTACACGACATTGAGCCTCTCATAAAAAACAACCTCATTAAAGGGGGAGATCTAAACAATGCGGTTGTTATAGCAGAGAGGGGGCTCACAACCACCGAGTCTGAAAAACTTCAGGAGATCTTCGGAAAACGAGAATTTGAGAGTATTGAGAGTGGATATGTAAACATAAAAGAGCCTAAATTTCCAAACGAGTGCGCCAGACATAAACTTCTGGATTTGCTGGGAGATCTGTCGCTTTCTGGAGTAAGAATAAAAGGGAGGGTAATTGCCCATAAACCAGGACATAAAATTAATACAGAAATAGCAAAAATTATCAAAAAAATGGCAAACGAAACTTTAAACTCTAAGGAGATTCCGCAATTTGACCCAAATGCTCTACCGGTAATTGATATTAATGGAATTAAGAAACTTCTACCTCACAGACCTCCGTTTTTGATGGTTGACAGAATAATTCAGATGAATAAAGAGGAGGTTGTGGGTATTAAGACTGTTGGAATTAACGAAGGCTACTTTATCGGCCATTTCCCCGATGAGCCGGTTATGCCGGGTGTTTTAATTATTGAAGCTATGGCTCAGGTGGGAGGAATATTGGTGATGAACGATTTGGATGAGCCGGAGAGGTACTCTACCTATTTCGCAAAGATAGATAACGCAAAGTTTAAGAGAAAAGTTGTTCCCGGAGATGTTTTGGTTATTAAACTCACCCTGACTGCACCTATGAGAAGATCTTTAGTCTATATGAAGGGAGAAGTTTATGTAGGCAACACATTGGCTTGTGAAGCAGATTTGGTTGCTCAGGTTATTAAAAATAAGTAATTAATTTATATGAATCAATCTTATATACATCCGGATGCCAAAATTGGCAAAGACGTTACAATTGAACCATTTGCATATATTGCAGGAAATGTGGAGATTGGAGATGGATGTTGGATAGGGCCTCACGCCACAATATTGGATAATGTAAAAATCGGCAAAAACTGCAAGATTTATCCCGGGGCAATAATCGGAGGTGAGCCTCAGGACTACAAGTTCTCGGGGGAGGTTACCTATGTTGAGATTGGAGATAATACTATTTTGAGAGAGTATGTTACCGTAAACAGAGGCACTCTAAAGAGCGGAAGGGGAGTTACTAAAGTCGGAAATGGGTGTATGATTATGTCATACTCTCATATTGCACACGACTGCATAATTGCAGATAACGTTGTTCTGGTAAGTTATGTGGGAATAGCAGGAGTTACCGATGTAGATGAGTATGCAATTATTGGAGGTCACTCCGCCGCACATCAGTTTACAAGAATTGGAGCACACTCTATGCTCTCGGGTGGCTCAATGGTCGGAAAGGATGTTCCACCCTATATTGTCGCAGGCAGAAGACCTCTCTCATTTGGAGGTGTGAATGTTATAGGGCTTAGAAGAAGAGGTTTTTCCAACGATAAAATTGATGAGATAAGGGATATCTATAAGGTGATATACAACGGAGGGCTCAACACATCTGATGCCTGCAACGAGGTTGACGCAACTTTTGCGGAGACCCCGGAAAAGAGAGCCATAGTAGATTTCATCAGATCTTCAAAAAGGGGAATAATTAGAGGCGGCGGTAAATCTATAGATGAGTAGTACAGCAATTCTTTCAACTGCATATCTTCCTCCGACAGACTACTTCCGGGTGATAAACACTTTTGCAGATTGGAAAATTGAACAGTGGGAAAATTTTCAAAAACAGTCATTCAGGAGCCGATGTTGCATTTACAGTGCCAACGGCCCTCTATCTTTACACATCCCCATTGTCAGAAGTGAGGGATTCTCTATCCCAATCAAAGAGATAAGAGTAGATAACTCTAAAAGGTGGCAGAGTCAACATTGGCGGGCAATTTTATCTGCATACAAATCTTCACCCTATTTTGAGCACTATCAGCAGGATCTTCTACCTTTTTACACCAGAGAGTATGACCATCTGTTTGAATTCAATAAAGATCTGATAAGGTGTCTGTTGGAGCTGTTGAATCTGCCTGCAAACATAAATTTTACAGATGAATTTTTAAAAGAGGGCGATACTGAAAATAATCTTACTATTAGTGATTTCAGAGAGAAAATACACCCGAAGAGAGTATCTCCGTTTGCCGGTAATGAAGAAAAAGGGCGATACCATCAGGTATTCGCCCATAAATTCGGTTTTTTTGCCAATCTTTCTGTTATTGACCTGCTCTTTAATGAGGGGCCACACTCCAGGTATTTTCTCTAAAATCTAAATCCAAGTGTCATAAGGAATTTCCATCCGGAGATATCCATATTCCCTACCGGGGCAGTATGGTTGGTATAATCGGAATATAGAGAGTAAGTTTCACTGTTTTGCAGTAACTTCTGGAAGCCTAAATCCAGGAAAGTACCCCCTTTGGAGGTGAACCCGACTCCACCGGAGATGTACTCCATTTCGTAGCCATAGCTCTTTTCCGGATTACCATATTTGGAGTACCCTGCTCTGAGGGCAAGAAAATCCATAGGTCTCACCTCTGCACCCACTCTTAAGTTGGTTGCGGCTTGGAAGTTTGTCTCAATATATTTATTCTCTGTGTTAAACTCATATTTGTCAAAAGACTCGCTCATCATTAATATTTTGGAGTAATCTGCCCCTTCGTAATCTACGCTTATAATGGCAAACTTACCAAGTACATATGATGCTCCGATATTCCACCTGAATGGTGATGTTACTCTGTAGTTGTACTCGCCTACAGGTGAGAGAATATTGCTTTTATAACCGTCTGAGTAGCGGGCATCTATTGTCTCCTCCCACTGGTCCGACATCAAAAGCCAGGTTGGTGTTGATATACTTCCACCCACTCTTAGCCCGGCAAAAGGAAGAGCGATAAATCCAAATTTTGCATTCAACCCCACACCATTTGAATTCTGTTCAAACAGGTGAGAGAATGATGAGAATTTTGAGTCGAAGAGTGCAGGGTTAACAGCACTTTCGGAATATTTCTGATAATCGTTGAAACTTATTGACTGCATCCCCAGATTGATTCCGAAAAATAGTTTATCCGAGATATTTGCTCCGGCATTAAAGACTATCTCAGATAGATTTCCCTTTCTTTCGCGGTATAACTCCTGTTTGAGCTCGCCTGCAAGCACAATCTGTTGACCGGATATATTTTCGGTTGCGCCTATATAGTCATAATCTGAGTCCGGAAGAGGGTCCAGCAGGTTTGAGTTCCAGGAGAGAATCTCTTTCCAGGATGCCTCAGGGAAGTCGTAGAATGGATTCCACTGGTCATTAATGTCCAAATCTCCGTTAAAGATTCCGCCTAACCCGTCTGCAAGAGAGCCTAACCAGCTGGAGTTGGCATTTAAACCGCTGGTATATGATCTTGAGGTGTAGTTGTTTAGCTTATTTACTGCTACCCCGAAGCTTATGCTTTTAAGTCCATACGGGCTGTTACCAATCTTTATAGAGCCTGCAAACCCCAGGTTTGATATCCCTATTCGTGTCCATTTTTCACTCTCCCTGTTATTGAGATAGTTTGTATTTGTACTGTTCGAACCCAGTGAGGGTGTAAAGGTAAACTCAGAGTATCGGTAGATTGCAGATGATGCAGGGTTAATGCTCATTGCATAAGTATCTCCTCCGAGAGAACCAAAAGCATTTCCCATTGCAATTGTTCTTGCACTGCCTTCGTACCTGATTTGAGAGAATTTTAGTGCGTCAAAGGCATTCTGAGCGACAATAGTGTTTGTAACTACTATTGCAATAATAATAGATAATAATCTTTTCATAATAATTTCAATACTTACCTGCGATATGAACTTCCGCTGCTTGAGGAGCTGCTCGAGCTGCTGCTTGATGTGTTTGAAGAAGATGAAGATGACGAAGATGATGACCCCGCATTGCTTACCGGCGGTGTAGAGACCGAACTTCTTGAAGGGTTGCTGTTATAGAAACTGCTGTTAGAAGTTGAGGAGGAGCCTCTGCTATATGAGTTGTTACCGGAGGAGCTGCTCCTTTGGTTTTCTGATGGTCTGTAGTTGCTGGATGAGATTACATCATCTCTTCTCTGTGAACTTCCTCTTGTTGTTGAGCTTCCGCTTGTAGAAGAGCCGGAGCTTCTGTTAACTGTACCTGTGCTTCTATTAACTGTACTTGTGCTTCTGTTAACTGTACCTGTGCTCCTGTTAACTGTACCGGAGCTTCTATTAACTGTGCCTGTGCTTCTGTTAACTGTGCCCGAATTCACGGTCTGTTGATTGTTACTGCGTCTTACCGAAGATTGTGAGTTGTTTGAACCTCTGTTTACCTCTGTGCCACGGGTTATCTCGCTTCCTCTGCGTGAAGAGCTTTCACGCTCTACTCTTGAGGCAGATTCTGTATTGCCTCTTCTTTGTCCACTCACCTCTCGGGTTTGGCTATTAGTTGTGGAGCCGTACCCCTCAAACCTGGAATCTCTCCTGAACATACTCTCAGTTGAGCTGATATCCCCTGTATAGAATCTTTCACCTCTAACCTGCTCTACTCTGGCAGTGCTATTGTTGCGTCTTATATAAGAGCCGCCGGACATTGCCGCATTTGAAGAGGAAGATGAGTTTGATCTGGCACTCTCCCTACGACCGTAATAGAAATCTCTGGAGCTGGTGTAACGATATCTCTCCGGGTCATTCCAGTTGTAGTACCAGTATCCAAAAGACCCACTCTCATAGTACATAGTGGAGAATTGGCAATCCCAGGGACTTCTGACCATTTGATATCTGTTCCAAAAGATATAGCCCATACCTATAAAAGGATCCATATAGTACTGGTTATATGCGGAAAAGCCACTTCCAAACCAAGGACTCATAAAGTATGAGTACCAAGGGTAGTATAAACCCATTCTGCCCTTTCTGCCCATATGCCAGTAGTATCTGTTGTAACCAAAATCCCAGAACCAGGGATTATAGTAATCCATATAGGAGTAGGTTATATTTATTTGGTACTGAGGGTTCTCAAATTTTGTGAGCCGCTCTTCAAAAGATTCACCGGGGTTTAGAATGAGATAGGTCTTCTCTTCCATTTCATCAATATCTATGTTCACATTGCCGTTTTCATCCACATAGGCTGCCTCAACAACCTTGCCGTTGATTATGGCACGGTTGGACTCTTTGGTTTTACCCTTTAAGATCTCTACTTTTGAGTCACTCTCTGTGTTAACAACAATGTAACCGTTTGCTGACGGTTTTTGATAGATGGCATCCTCATATGTAGAAGATGCATATCTGGTTGTGGTTCCGCAAGAGCTAAGAATCAATCCCAGTATTATAGGAACAATAATTGTAATTGTGTTTTTCATCTTGCACCTCCTGTGTTTTAAATTATTTTGTACTTTTGTGCCTTCATTGCAAATGTACTCAAAAATCATACCATATAGCACATAATAAGTAGCAAATTATAATATTAAATCAATAAAAATGGCAAAAGAGATTGTAGGAAGAGAGGAGAACTATTCACTGTGGTACAACAATCTGGTAACAAAGGCAGATCTTGCAGAGAACTCTGCCGTGAGAGGGTGTATGGTTATCAAACCCTACGGATATGCAATTTGGGAGAAGATGCAGGCTCAGCTGGACAAGATGTTTAAAGAGACAGGGCACGTAAATGCCTATTTCCCACTGTTTATTCCGAAGTCATTTCTAAGCAAGGAGGCCGAACACGTTGAGGGTTTTGCAAAAGAGTGTGCAGTGGTTACCCACCACCGTCTTATGGCAAATCCGGATGGTCCCGGAGTTGTTGTGGACCCGGATGCCAAACTGGAGGAGGAGCTCATAGTAAGACCAACCTCGGAGACAATAATTTGGAGCACATATAAAAACTGGATAAAATCTTACAGAGATCTTCCTCTGCTAATCAATCAGTGGGCAAATGTGGTTCGCTGGGAGATGAGAACCCGCCTCTTCCTAAGGACTGCAGAGTTTCTGTGGCAGGAGGGTCACACGGCACATTCAACCCGCCAGGAGGCCATTGAGGAGACCGAGAGGATGGTTCAGGTCTATGCAAAATTTGCCCGGGAGTATATGGCTATGCCTGTTATAGTGGGTAAGAAAAGCGAGAGCGAGAGATTTGCCGGTGCACTGGAGACTCTCTGTATTGAGGCCCTTATGCAGGACGGAAAAGCTCTTCAGGCAGGCACTTCCCACTTTTTGGGACAGAACTTTGCCAAGGCATTTGATGTTCAGTTTGCAAACAAAGAGGGTGGTCTGGAGTATGTCTGGGCAACATCCTGGGGTGTCTCAACCAGGTTGATGGGAGCTTTGGTAATGGCTCACAGCGATAATAACGGTTTGGTGCTTCCTCCAAAACTTGCACCAATTCACGTGGTTATGGTTCCTATTTTCAAGACTCAGGAGGAGAATGACAAGATAGTTGAAAAGATGGGTGAGATGAAGGTTCGACTGGAGAAGTTTGGTCTTACCGTTAAAATAGATACCAGAGATAACCTTCGTTCCGGCTTTAAGTTTGCAGAGTGGGAGCTTAAGGGGGTTCCTGTGAGAGTTGCCATCGGGCCGAGAGATCTTGAAAACGGAACTGTCGAGGTTGCTCGCAGAGACACTTTAACCAAGGAGTCAAGAGAGCAGCAGGGGGTTGAGGAGTATATACTCTCTCTAATGGATGATATACAGGAGAATATATACAACAAAGCTCTGGATTTTAGGATTAAGAACACCTTTAAAGTAGATGACTTTGACACCTTTAAGACAAAGATTGAGGAGGGTGGTTTTCTTTTATGCCACTGGGACGGAACAAAAGAGAGTGAGGAGAGGATAAAAGAGGAGACAAAAGCAACCATCCGCTGCATTCCGATGGAGGAGGAACAGCAGGAGAGCGGTTTTTGTGTTTACAGCGGAAAACCGTCAAAAGGGAGAGTATTTTTTGCAAGAGCGTATTAAAATATTTATTTTTACAAACGATATTAATTAATAGTTACAACAAAATAAAGAGCGATGTCAACAGATTTACCGTCCCGACAGAGAGAGATTCTGGCAGGTTTCAACAGCAAGTCTCAAATCAAGCTGCAGGTTTTTAACCACTCAATGGAGCTCTTTAACCAGATAAAAGAGATTCTCAATGAGATGAGCAACGATCTCAACGATTTGTTGGATAGCAATGACAGAAGAATCCGTCTGGAGTACCGGGACCGGGGGAAATTTGAGGCAGAACTTAAATTTGCAGATGATGTCCTAATCTTTAGTATGCACTCAGATACCTTTATCTTTGACAGAGATCACCCGGTATGGAAGAGTGACTATCTTAAAAAAGATCCGAACAGAGGTTTCTGCGGAATTATCAGCGTATACAACTTTCTCTCAGATTCAATTAAATATAACAGACCGGACGATTTGGGATATCTGGTTGCAAGAATTTTTATAAACAAGGATAAACATTTCCTGGTTGAGGGTAAAAAGCAGCAGGATAATGTGGTTGGGACATTCGGTAAAAAGCAGCTGGGGAGAGAGGAGTTGGTCGGAATTGTAGAGAGTGCAATTTTATACACCCTTTCTTTCGACCTTTTGGTTCCCCCTTTTGATTTGGTGAAAGTTGCAAGTGTGGAGCAGATAAACGATAAGATCGAAAGCGCCAAACTGCAGACAGGTAAGAGGATGGGATTCAAATTCAACTCTGACGACGTTCTTGAAGATTAGTATATTTTTAATTGTTCCATCTCTAAACGAAGTTTTAATGTTAAAAAAGCTCTTACTCTCTGCCATACTCTGTTTTTTTACATCTTATGCTGCCTATTCTCAGGATAAAGTAGTTAAAGAGGTTGTCTCTAAGGAGGTTCCGCAGCTGAGCGTCGGGCACGAGTTGTGCGTTATTATTGCCTCTAAAATACAAATCCCGGTTCTAGTTCCGCCACCGCCTCCACCAAGCAGATGGAAGGGGGGGACCCTTTTTCAGGTAGGTTTTTCGCAACTCTCTTTAACTAATTGGTCATCCGGAGGATACGACAATGTTGCTTTGAATACCTTTATAAATATCTACAGAAACTACGCAGTGAGAAAGGAGATGTTTTGGGAGAACAGGTTACAGATAGGCTATGGCTTTGTCCACTCTTTTGGAGACAGATATAAGAAGAGCGACGATAAGTTTATCTTCGACAGTAAGCTGGGTTATAGAGCCTTTAATGAATTTTTTGCTGCAGCCTCATTTAACTTCAGGAGTCAAATGGCAAACGGCTTCAGCTATCCGGCAAACAGAGATCCAATACTGCTTTCGGGACCGTTTGCGCCAGCTTATTTCTCTTTAGGTGTCGGGGTAGATTATAAACCTATAAAATCTATCTCACTTAACTTCTCACCCCTTACAGGAAATCTTGTGGTTGTCGAGAAAAGAGAGCTCCGTGTGAGATATGGGAATAAAATAGATCAGGCCACAAAGCTGGAGCTAGGTGCTCAGTTTAAAATGGAGTATAAAAATCAGGTTAGAAAAAATCTAAATATAACTACTACACTTAATCTGTTCTCCGACTATCTTGGTAAACCCGAGAACATTAAGGTACACTGGGACTTTTTTGCAGACTCAAAAATCAACAAGTACTTCTCTGTCAATCTGAGGACAAATCTAATCTATGACAATGAGATTCTCATTGCCAATAAAGATGGAGAGCTTGCTCCGAGGCTGCAGTTTAAAGAAATTTTGTCCGTTGGATTCTCATATACAATCGGTGATTTCAAAAAGTAATGATTACTAAATTTAAAGAGTCTCTAGTTCAACTGACAGGGCAGAAGGATTTTCATCCCGCCTCGCCGGATAATCCCAAAATACTTCTTGCCGTAAGCGGCGGAATTGACTCTATGTGTATGGCACATCTGTTTGCCAGAATCTACTACTCAAACTTTGCAATTGCAACGGTTAACTTTTCACTGAGAGGGGAGGAGAGTGACTCAGATGAAAATTTGGTGAGCGAGTGGGCAGCCGAGCGGGGAGTTCAGTTTTTTTCCAACACATTCGATACAAAAGGGTATGCCAAAAGTATGGGTATCTCAACTCAAATGGCAGCCAGAGATTTGAGATACAACTGGTTTGAGACTCTTATTACAACACACGGTTTTGACTATCTAGCGGTAGCTCATAACCTTAATGACTCGGTAGAGACCTTTTTTATAAACATTCTAAGGGGTACCGGTTTACAGGGACTCACCGGAATTAGGAAAAAAAACGGTACAACCATAAGGCCTCTGTTGGGTTTTTCAAGAAGGGAGATAGCTGAATTCACAAAAAAAGAGAGCATCCCATTCCGTGAAGACAGCTCAAATTCTGAGAGCCACTACTCCAGGAATCGTATCAGAAATATGGTCTTCCCGGAGTTTGAGATTATAAATCAATCATTTCTCAAAACAGTAGAGAGAGATATGGCCAATGTGGAGGCTGCATCAGATATCCTTGAAGATCTTTTCAAACAGAAGCGCAACTCCCTTATCGATGATAAATCCGGCAGAATCTCTATCCCTGCCCTACTTAAAGAGAGGCGCCCGGATTACTGGCTCTTCCTTTTATTGGATAAATATGGTTTTAACCCAGGGCAGATAGAGCAGATTTACGACTCACTCCAAGGACAGCCCGGGAAGGAGTTTCACTCAGACAGTTGTCTGCTACTTAAAGACAGAGATTATCTGCTAATCTACCCGAAGGGTACTCCTGTGAATAGCCCGCCAATAGCTCCGGATATTGCAATGTTTGAGAAACCCAAAGAGTTTCTTGACTCCTCTTTAGATGAGTTGCTGGAGCTGCTGGATGATGAGCCTGTGCAAGAGAGTGAGCCCATATCTGATAAAGGTGTTAGTGTTGAAAGTACTGCTAAGTTAGAGAGTGTAGATGTTGATGTTGTCAAAACAGGCGATTATCGTGAACTCTCATTCGAAGGCACTCAAATGAGGTTCTCAATCTACCCTAAGCCGCAGGGATTTAAGTTTAAAAAAGAGAGGGCAATCAGGCCTGAGTTTACGGGTGATCTCTTTGTCGTATCATCCGACGCAACTGTGACCGAGAGCACCCTGCTTATCGATGCAGATCTTGTAAAATTCCCGGTTTCAGTAAGGAAGTGGAGAGAGGGAGATAAATTTATGCCTCTTGGAATGAGTGGCTATAAGAAGATAAGCGACTATCTGACAGACATTAAAATGGATAAAATAAGAAAGGAGACCCTTCTTGTTACTCTCTCCGAAGATAAGATAGTTGCAATTCCGGGATTTCGAATTGATGAGCGTTTCAAGATATCACAACATACAAAAAATATCCTGGAGATAAGTCTTTTATAACTTCTGCTCCAGGATACTCTCTTAAATTGGTTCTCGCCTAATTCCAAAGATATTAGTTAAACCAGATATTGTACGGCACCCTTGCATAGTGCTTGATTCCTGTCTCAGACTTAAGTGTCTGGTACGCTTTTTCAATAAGATAGTTCGGGTTGGAGATAGCTTTGGCGGCTGCCCCGCTGTTCATAAGCATCTCCATCAGTTTATCGATAGGCGATTTCAAAACTGGATACTCTACTATTCTGTAAGATTCAAGATTTGAGTAGGACGCAGCAGAGCTGATAGCCTCTGTCAAGCCACCCCTCTCGTCTGCCAAACCAATCTTAATAGCGTCCACTCCGGACCAAACTCTTCCCTGAGCAATCTCATCTACTCTCTGCGGAGTCAAATCTCTGCCCTGAGCAACCAGATTGATAAAATCGGTGTATATCTCCTCTACAGCAGATCTTACAAACTCAACCTCCTCACTGTCCAGAGGCCTGAAGCCGGACATAATATCGCTGTGTTTGTTGGTATTGACTGTTTGAGGATTAATGAGAAGGTGTTTTTTCATTGTTTTGGCAATGTTTGGAACCATACTGAACACCCCGATAGACCCTGTTAAAGTAGTATTGTTGGTTATGATTTTTGTGGCTTTAGCCGAAATCCAGTAACCGCCTGAGGCTGCGTAATCTCCCATACTTACAATAACCGGTTTCTTCTCCATAAGAAGAGAGAGTTCGCGGTCTATAAGATCTGAACTCTGAGCAGAGCCTCCCGGTGAGTTAACACGAAGAACTACCGCTTTAATAGTGCTATCTTTTCTTACTTTTGAGATATGCTCGATAAAAGAGTCAGAGGCAATGTTCTCTTCCGATTTACCCATTATAATCTCGCCATCTGCATAGATTATGGCAATTTTACTCTTCTCTTTGAAATTGATCTTTTTGGTTGCGGCAGAGTAGTCGTTGCTTGAGATCATTTTTAGGTGCTTTTCATCTTCTACTCCGAAAAGTTTGACAAGAGTGTCTGCCATTTGGTCTTTATACATAAGTCCATCTACAAGACCTGCATCAAGTGCCTTTTGGGCAGTTGTGAGCTCCAGGTTATCTGTCATCTGGTTTATACGTTCCGGAGAGAGACCCCTTGCGGCAGATATATCTGCAACCCAGGTGCCCCAGACTCCATCCAGGTATGCCTTGAGCTGCTCTCTGTTCTCTGCACTCATCTCGTTACTGATAAACTGCTCTGCAGCAGCTTTAAATTTGCCGTGGCGGATCAACTGAACCTCAACTCCCAGTTTGTCCAGCATATCTTTAAGAAAGAGGGAGCTTATGCTAAGTCCGGTCAAAGGAGACATACCTGTAGGGCTCATATAGATCTTATCTGCAGCTGTAGATAGGTAGTATGCTGCCTGCGAGAAGTTATCTGCATATGCAATCACAGGTTTGCCGCTCTCCCTGAAACGGGTGATAGCGCCTCGAATCTCCTCCAGATGGCTTATCCCTGCGCTGATCTCAGTAACATTCATATAGATGAACTTAATTGAAGGATCGGCAGCTGCTCTGTCGATAGTCTGAATAAAATCCAGAATACCTTGTGTTTTTTCGGCTCCTCCCATCGGGTTGAAAATTGCAAACGGATCTTCGAAGGCCTGCTCTGCGATTGGATCGCTGAAGTTTAGCCTTAGTATAGCAGATTTTGGTACTGTAGGCTTGGCGTTACTTGAAAATGTAGCCATTGAGCCTGCAATTCCCAGAAGGATAAAGAACCCTATTGCCAGTGCCAGCATAGAGCCGACAAAAGTTCCGAGAACAATCTTTAAAAATGTTTTCATATTTTTTAGTATTACAATGTTTTTTGATTACAGTATATTATGACAAATATAGATATAAATAAACTCAAAAAGCAAGTGGTTTTTAACGCAAAGATGCCTTGGAAAAGATGTGTTCCGGAATCTGCTGGTCAAAACTTATTGTATTGGTACGGAACTCGGTTCCCTTGCCCTCTTTGAGCATATCTTTGTATATAACAAGAGATGGGTACCATCTGTTCTCTACTCGTTTAATATTTTTCATCTCCGCCCTCTTAAGCAGCTGCCCACTCTTAGCGTACATCTCCTGTTTTAGCGGAATATACCTCTCGCTGTCTACCCACATCTTTTGCCTGTAGTAAGCAATATCATTCACATTGGCAGTGAGTTCCAGAATAATCACATCCCTGGAGTCAAGAGTATCCCTGCCTGTAATATTAACATCATAAACATCACTAAGCTTGCGGTCATCCATCATATCTTCGTAGGAGAGGTCAGATCCCATAACCGACTGTCGAAGCAGATGCCCCGATATCTGAATTGTACGGTCAGCCGCAGGGGTGTATATCCAGAGCTGGCCCCGGAGCTTGAGCATTTTGGTCCCCGCCTCAGATGCGGGCGAGAGATACTCTGTGAATGATTTTTGATCTCCCTCTGTCCAGCTTTTTGCAGTAATAGTGCGGCTGGAGCGTCTGCCGTGAATGGTCATTGAGGACTCTGCAATCTGATTTCTGGAGGAGAGATTTTCATCAATTTTTCTTAAAATTGATTTACCATCCTGGCTGCTCACCTCTGCTGCATATAGTGTAGTAGCCCCGATTAAAAGAGCTGTCAGAACTTTGTGGCAGAGACCAATTTTATATCTTTTTAACTTACTATTCATATCTATAATCTGTTTTAAATAAACTGTTTTACACTCTGTTTTGGAACAATCACACCTCGAGTTCATTGAAGAGTCTTGCCGTCTCTCTTTTATAGATCCCTATTCCGGCCAAAGCGTTGCCAAGAATTACCGAGAATATTCCGGGAATAAAACCGATATAATATGTTGTGGGGGTTATTGCTGTTCTCATTACAGAGGGCATAACCATTGTAGAGTTTTGCATCATCCCGGACATATCCACTCCGTGAATATTGATGTAGAGCACTATCGAGTAACCAATAACAGTTCCGAAAATTGAGCCTATTGTACCAATCAGCAGTGCCTCAAAGAGGAGAGTTTTGTAGATGTGCCCTTTGCTCTCACCCATAGCCAGCCTTATGCCAAACTCGCTATATCTGCGGAGTGCTCCCAAAAGGCCTCCGTTCCAGAGCACAATTGCCATTGCAGATACAAATATGAAGACCATTAATCCGCTCACAAAATCGGTGTAATCTACCATCTCTGCCATACCTGCCTGGTCACGGAGGGTGATCATTACCGGAGCAAACTCATCTTCGTTTTGTGCTAAAGTTGGTTGTGAATTGAAACGGGTTTTTATGGCCAGCGCCTTCTCGGAGTTGAAATAGGTGTCGGGCAGAAACCCGAGTATTTCACTACAGGCCCCCTCCATACCAAAAGCTTTTTGAGCATCTGCAATATCCATAACAATAGCCCCTCTGTCCAGCCCGGTAGCTCCAAAAAGCAGAGTGCCGGATACTTTGAGGTTATAGAACGCAAAACCTCCATCCATTGTAGATCCGAATAGTGTAAATGTATCTCCGGGTTTAATGTCAAACCTGCGGGCAAGCTCATCTGAGATGAGAACCTCTCCCGCATTTGCCGGCATACCTCCTTTAACAATAGACTCCTGCAGGTTAAACCTGCCAGCCTCCTTAGACTCTTTGCTAAAAAGATCTACTGCCCAACCTATTGCCGGAGCTTGTCCTCTGGTCTCCCCGTTTGCATCGGGAAAATCTGCTAGCGCCCCGAAACGGATTCGTTTAACCCAATCTACCCCGGGTTCAAATGCTTTGAGCTCTGTCAAAAGGTTGTCTGCGTCAAGAATGGCAAGATCGTTCGGAAACTGATCTGCATCTGCTGCATAGGCTTTAGTCATAACTTTGAGCTCTCCGGTGTTGAAGTTCGCATTCATACGAATGGAGTCTCCCATTATACCGGTGAGCCAGCTGTACATAACAACGGTGAGCATTGTTCCGGTAGCGACAACTATTATTGGGAGCAAACTTCTTCCTTTGTCCTTGATTACCCCTTTGAGTAAAAATCTCTTCATCTTCTCATTTATTAATATGGTGTAATTTTGAGAATTATACAATTTTGCCCCTTAACGCATCTGTAGGTCTCATCCTGGAGATCCTTCTGGTAGGGATATAACTCACAACCAAAGAGGATAGGACAACCAGGATTACAGAGGTTAGAATCATTCCTGCTCCGTAATAGGGGGTGATTTTATCTGCAATTGCAATTCCGGCCTGGTCTGCACTGGCGGGCATCGGAATACCTGTCTTCTGCAATAATAGAAGAAATGGAACTCCCCAAATCATACCCAAAAGAATTGCAAGAAGAGAGTGAGTTGTACCCTCTATTGTGAAGAGCCCTACAACTTTTTTTCGTGTCATCCCAAGTGCAATATAGGTTCCTATCTCTTTTTGCCTGCGAAAAATTGAGAGCACCTGGGTGTCAAATATTGCCAGAAGAGCAATAGCCAACAGAAGCCCCGAAATCACAGTTGAGCCACCTTTTTTGGCGGTCATAATATCTTTGAGATCTTTAAGCAGATAGTCATTATCTCTGTAACTCCATCCACCATACTGTTGCGGTGCAACTGCCCCCTGAGAGAGAACCACCAGAGTGGCCTCATTGTACATAGATGTCATCTCCCGGAGTCTCTCCAGCGGGATGTAGATCTGGTTAAGATCTGCAGTCGGTACATTTGTCTGGAAAACGGATACAATGGTAACCTCCCGTGCATCAAAGGTGCCGTTTGAATCTCTCCATCTCACTAGTACTCTGTCACCCTCTTTAAGCCGGGCACTCTGTGAAAACCTCCTCCCGATAATTGCCGGTATATAATCCGAATCACTGTTATCTGCTGTCAAAAGTTCACTTGGAATCTTTAAAATCTTCTGATTTGGGTCAATCCCTTTAATGAGTGTGTTTAACATTCTTCCTCCCGGGTATGCAGTTGCCTGAGTGAGCAATATTGATGCAGCATCTCCTCTCTCTATCAAAGTAGATATCTCAGGTGGAATTGAGGAGTGTGCATCTGCAAAAGTATATGGGTCATAGGGGTCATATCCGGGGTGCCAAAGCTGCCCCGAGCCTATCTCCCAGTCAATTGTGTCTCTCTGAGCCTGCATATTCCATCCGTCCAGCATACCGTTATAAAAGAGAATTATGACGAATGCAATAGAGAGAACTGTAACATTGAGCCAGGTTCTTAACCCGGATCCGTACAGATTTTTGAAAGCAAGTTTTAACTCCAGCATAGTTTAACCCTCCGATTTCCTTTCGTCCCTCTCTACCATTCCATCTTTTAGATAGATTATCCTATCCAGATATTGCATCACCTTCTCGTCGTGCGTAGAGAAGATAAATGTGGTGTTGAGCTCCTTGTTAAGTCTCTTCATAGTCTGGACAATCATATGTGAATTCTGGGAGTCCAGGTTTGCAGATGGCTCATCTGCAAGCACCAATGCAGGTTTTTTTACCATTGCCCGAGCTATTGCCACCCTCTGACACTCACCTCCGGAGAGTGTAGATGGTCTCGATTTTGCTCTATCTGCCAACCCCACCCACTCCAGTGCATCCATAACAGCTTTTTTTCTCTGTGAGCCCGAGAGTTTTTGCAACAACAGGGCAAACTCTACATTATCATACACATTATAGACCGGAAGCAGGTTATAGGTCTGGAAGATAAACCCGATGCCATAATTACGCAGCTCGGCAGACTCTTTGTGACTTAATGAGCTTATGTTTTTACCCAGTACCGTTGCCACCCCTTCGCTGGGGCAATCCAGAGAGCCAATAATATTAAGCAGTGTTGTTTTCCCCGAACCACTGGGGCCAACCAGCCCGGAAAATTCACCTTTCCGGAAGGTAAGTTCAATTTTATTCAGAGCGGTGAATTGGGTTTTCCCTGCCGGGAACCGTTTGGTCACCTTTTCCAGGGTCACAATGATGGGATTCTCCATATTAGCGTAAGATTTTATTTAACATTTTCTTGGATTGATGGTTATAGACCAGCATAATCTGAAATCCGGAGCCGGAATATCTGTTTAAAGAGTTACCCGTTAAGGGAATGTGTGATTCTGTAGGATTTATGTATCCCATAAGATTCAGCGAAAATTTTGTGAAGGTGTGTCTCCAGTTCACAAAATTATAGACTCCCCCGTTTTTCCAGTCATAGTAGAGGATATAGTTGATGCTATCGAACATACCAAAAGGGTAATTTCCGGATAGAGCTGTAAGATTCATTGTGTTGGAAAAAGAGAGGGGCTCTCTATCCGATGAAAATATTAGGTGCTCTGCAATTATGTTGAGCCCGTTACCAAGCCCGAATGTGTAATCTGTTCCTGCACACACCATCTCCTGGTTGGTCAATATTCCAAGATCTGCTCTTTTGTTTATCCAGGTTGCCTCCAGAGAGATTCCTACAGTTAAATCCATCTTAATGTCAAATGCATATCTGTTTTCGGCAATACCTGCAAAGCCGGTCAACATAGCCTCCCTTCGGTGGAAGGAGATTGCCGCCTCACCACGCGGAATTGCTATCTGAACTCTCCCTCCAAACTCAGGCCTCCATTGCGAGGTTAACCCAATCTCCCAGGGCCTGCTATCTTTGTTTCCGTATAGAGCCCAAAGCCATATGTTTGAATTGTCTCGAAAATAGTACCTCCCCAATGCACCCCAGACCCCTTCTGTAAACTGGAGCGGGTCGCGCGGGTCAACTCGGTCAAACCACATAAGTGGTCTCAAGAGAGTTGCAGATCCAAAATTTATTTTTTGAAGCCCCACCCGAAGCTCAGCCCTCTTGGAGGTTAACTTTGCCCACCCCCTGTAGAGCTTAATATCTCCCTCCCACAAAGACTCCGTAAAAGGTTTTATGCTTGAATTTCCAAATATGTTAGCTGCAACCTCAAACTCTGCACCTTTATTCTCGTAGTTAACCTGAGGCAGATATCTCCCCCCTGCAAGTAAAGGAAGAGTGGCACCGGTGTAGTAGCCCGCCCAGCCGCTCAACTGCCCCTTAAAAATTATTTGCTGAGAGCTCCCCTTTTCACAGACCAATAGCAGTATTGCAAATAGAGCCGCCAGGTTTTTTATGTATTTTAATTTTATCACTTTTACCCTTTTGTTATTTTTGTTTTTCGGGTGCTATTCCGTAGGCGACAATATTGGTAAGCTCCATAATAATCTCCGATGGAGAGTTGTAGAGTGCCATAATTGATTTATCCTCTAACAGAACTGTCATTTGAGTGCTCAACGCCACAAGCAGCTCCGGCTTGAATCCATTTCGAAGCACTCCGCTTTGCTGAGCCTTTTTTATCGTTGATACAATCTCCTCCCGAGACTCTTTGGTTTTCAATAGCATATGTAACTGCAACTGTGACCCGCTATCGGTATATAGATCCTCAATGAACTCCCTGCTAATCTCTTTTGTCCCCTCCATTTTAAGCTGTATCATACGGCGCATTCTCTCGCCGGAATCACAATCTGCCTCCATTATCTCCCGGAACTTAACCAAAGAATCATCTATGACAATATCCAGAATTCTTTTTGCAAGCTCTGTTTTATTTGGATAGAGCCTGTAAAAGGTCATTTTACTAATGGAGGCCTTTTTGCATATCTCCTCAATAGTCACCTTTTTAAATCCGAAACGCCAGAAAAGATCTTTTGCGGCGATAATCAACCCATCTTCTCGGGTGGACTTATGGGTTTTTACTTTAACCATATTTAGAATATGTACATTTACTGGACAAATGTACGAATAAAGTAATATATTCCAAATAAAGTAACAATTATTTTATAATTTCATACTTTGAAATCGTTATATTATGCAAGTTATAAGCTTTTTAGTTTCTTCCTAATCGTATTTTTGAAAGATTTTTATAAAATCCTACAGTTTAGAAAATAGACAAAACCCTTGTATTTGCCGGATAAAATAGCTATTGAAGAAAAGATTTTAGAAAACCCGTTGTAAAAATTTGGGTTGTAGAGATTTAATAAATAAATTTGGAGGAGGTTTTCTGATAAAACTAACTGAAACTTTTTCTAACAACAATATATTTTTTCGACAGGAAGGAGAGGTTGGAGAAATAGCATATTGTTATTATAAGGATTATAGGCTTCACACTTACGAATGGTGCATATGGAATGGAATTCAATCATCAACTTGTCTTTTATACTTTTAAATTTTTGTTTAAAAATTATTTCACCTTTAATCCTGTTTTTATGAGAAAATTATACATTTTAATGTTTTTTTTGGGGATTGTATCTTGTAATATAAAAGAGGGTAGTTCTTCAATATCAGTCGATCTGGATCAATCAGATAAGGTCTCAATATTTGACTTGGCGGATTCAATTTCAATAGTTCAGCTTGAAACAACCAATGAATCTTTATTTAAATATATTTCAAAAGTTATCCCATATAAAAACAGGTTTTATGTCTTTGATAAGTTATCACTAACTGTATTTTGTTTTGATTCAACCGGTAAGTTTTTATTCAAGATAAATAAAAAAGGAAGAGGGCCGGAGGAGTATGAAAATGTTGAAGATATATTTATTGACAATTTTAATGATCAATTACTGCTTCTTGTCCCATGGGGTTATTTATTAACATTTGATCTGGATGGTGATTTTTTTTCTAAGAAAAAGCTTCCGGAAGAGGTCTTATCATATAATGAGGTATATGCATTAAACAGAGATACATTACTTTTTCTTTCACGTAATGAGTACCGGGCAATTTATTATTCAAGAAGAAGTGATTCCATTATTAATAAATGCTTGGGTGTTGATGAAATGCCGGAGATTGAATACACTAAAGGTAATGTATATATGTACAATGATTCATTGTACTTTTCATCTGCAGGATTTGATAATAAAGTATTGAACATGTCACATCCGGAAAGAAGAGTTGCATACAACTGGGATTTCGGGAAAAACAATTTAACCAAAAAAAGAATCAGTAATGAGATGAAATCCAGACTAAAAGCAATGAAAGAAAAAAGAAGCTATTCGATGTTAGATAATTTCGGAGATGACAGTTACCCAACATTTTATAGAAGTCGATCACTTGAAACAGACAGATTTGAAATGACATCTGTTCTGTATAAAATCCCATTTAGTTATCTATGTGTTTTCAGAGACAAAATTGACGGGAAGGTAAAAGTATTCCGTGAGACAATCGAGGGTATTCAGTTTTCATATTTTTTAGCACATGACAACTTTCTTTTTCTTTATAATACCGGTAAAAATAAATGTTACTCAGAAGAGACTCTTTCACTAAAACAGCTTGAGATCGTAAAATCACATAACTCGGACACAGACAATCCGTTCTTAGTTATTTATCATATTAAGTAGTTTTTTTACATTATAAAATTATCAAATGAAGAACTTAATTTCTTTGGCTTTAATCAGTTTGCTGATCCTTGGTTGTAAAAGCCAAGAAGAAGCACAAATAGTTGACCTAGAAAGAAACGACCAGGTATCAATATTTGACTTGGTCGATTCTATTTCTGTTGTAAAGTTGGAGACAAACGAAAATTGCTTTCTGAGTTTTTTAGTACAGAGGATCATATATAAAAATAGATTCTACTTCTTTGACTACAAACAACGTATTATATTTTGTTTTGATAATAACGGTAAATTTTTGTATAAAATAAATAAGTTTGGAAGAGGTCCGGATGAATATGAGGCTATTGCATCATTCTCAATAGATAAGTTCAATGATCAGTTAATGATATTGGTGCCCTATGGAAGTATTCTCTATTATGATTTGGATGGAAAATTTATTTCCAAAGAAAAATTGCCATCGGAGATAATAGCTTATAATGAAGTGCATTCAATAAACAAAGATGTGCTTCTTTTTATATCCTCCAACAAGATAAGAGCCGCATATTATTCAAAATCAAATAAATCGCTAATAAAGAGATTCATGGAAGTAACTCCGGAACAAGACAAAGTTTTTTCATCAACACGGAGAACTTATAATTATAAAGACTCTATCTATTATAACGATTATACTAACAATACTATTTTTAATTTATCAAATATTACATTTAATAATATAAAGCATAAATGGAATTTTGGAGAAAATAATAATACAAATGAGCAGTTGCAAAATTTTAATTTGTATAAGGATAATCAAAAGAAGAATAAAAAACCTTTAGATTTCAAAGATATAATAAAGTTTTTTAATCATTACCCGGGACAATCCTTAGAATCAAACACGTTTATAGGAATGTCTTTGCATTACAAGGGTTCAATGAAGTATGTGTTTTATAATAAATTAGCAAAAATTTATAAAATTTTTGCTAATACAACGGAAGGAGTCTCTCCTTACCTGGATTTTATATCCAATAATTCTATAATTAACACTTACAGTGATAAAAATAACGAAATTTTAAAAAAAATCCTATCTGAAGAACAAAAGAAAATAATTGAGTCGCATGATCAGAGTAATGATAATCCATTCTTAGTCATTTATCATATTAAGTAGTTTTTTACATAATAGAATTATCAAATGAAGAACTTAATTTCTTTGGCTTTAATCAGTCTACTGATCCTTGGTTGTAACAGCCAAGAAGAAGCACAAATAGTTGACTTAGAAAGAAACGACCAGGTATCAATATTTGACTTGGTCGATTCTATTTCAGTTGTGAAATTGGAAACAAATTCAGATTGCTTATTAAAATTTATTTATCAAATATATTTTCATAAAAACAAGTTTTATATATTCGATGAAAGACAAAATTCAATTTTTTGTTTTGATAAAAACGGAAAATTTCTTTTTAAAATTGATGATAAAGGTAGGGGGCCTAAGGAATATGAATATACTCAATATGTATACATTGATAATAAAAATGATCAGATCATAATTTTAGTTCCCTGGGGTTTTATTCTTTATTATGATTTGGGTGGAAAATTTATAGAAAAAGTTGAATTACCTAAAGAACTAAATAGCTATAGCGAAGTTTACTCTTTGAATAAAGATACTTTACTCTTCATATCAACCAATGAGTATAGAGCGTCATATTACTCACGATCAAAAAATAGGTTAATTAAGAGATTCCTAAAAACCACTAAAGAACAGATGGTTGAAATGATACCGGTTCACAAAACTTACACCTTTAATGACTCTTTATTTTTTAATGATAACTCGGTTAATAGTAGGATAATTAACTTATCTGACTCTACAAATCCGGTAAAATATTCATGGAATTTCGGAAAAGACAGTAATACAATAAAACAAATTAATGATCTTAATTCATTCAAAGAATCTCAGATGAAGCAAAATAAGAGTATAGAAAATGATAAAATATACATTGATAAAAAATATCCGAATTACTATCCATTTTATAGCATAGAAAGTAAGAGATATAGGGGTATTTCGATAAATCATAGAGGTTGTTATAAGAGCATCTTTTTTGATAAAACAAACAAGAAATATCTGGTGATAAATAAAACAATAGAAGGTATTAAGCCTTTGACTTATTTAAGATATGGAAATGCCATTGTTGAGGACCATTCTGACAATAATTCTACTCTTATAATCAACATTCTAAATGATAAACAAAAAAAAATAATCCAATCACATAACCCGGATACTGATAATCCATTCTTAATCATTTATCATATTAAGTAGTTTTTACATTATAAAATTATCAAATGAAGAACTTAATTTCTTTGGCTTTAATCAGTTTGCTGATTTTTGGTTGTAAAAGCCAAGAAGAAGCACAAATAGTTGACTTAGAAAGAAACGACCAGGTATCAATATTTGACTTGGTCGATTCAATTTCAGTTGTAAAGCTCGAAACCAATGATCAGTGTTTAATAAAAAACATTGACAAAATAATTCCATTTGAAAACAGACTATACATATTTGATTCAAGGTTAAATATTGTCTTTTGTTTTGATCAGGATGGTAAATACTTGTTCAAGATAAACAAAAAGGGAAGAGGCCCGGATGAATATGAGAATGCAACCTTTGTTAACATCGATAGGTACAATAACCTTATTATGATTCTTGTACCGTGGGGGTACTTACATTATTATGATTTAAACGGCAATTTTATTTCGAAGATTGAACTATCAAAAGAGATTGTAGCCTACAATGAAGTTTATGCAATTAATAAGGATACTTTATTGTTTATCTCTTTTAATCAACTCAGAGCTTCCTATTATTCGATATCAGAAAAAAGGATATTAAAAAGGTTTCTTGAGGTATCACAAGAACAATTATATTCTATTCACCCAATTAATAAAACATACATTTATCGGGACTCGCTATACTATAATGATAACTCAAAAGAATGTTCTGTTTTGAATTTGTCAAACGAAAATAATCCAGTTGTTTTTAAGTGGAGTTTTGGACAGTATAATAACAAACAACGGCAGTTCAGAAAGATATATTATTCTCAATTTGATAAAAAGACCAAAAGAAGAAAATCAACTATTTCGTTTGAAAAATTAATGGGAATGCTTAATAATTATCCTTCTACAAGTATTGAGACAGAAAAATTCCAATGTATATCGATGATTTTTAAATCGTCGGAAAAATTTATTTTCTTTAATAAGCACAAAAAAAACTATGTTATTTTTAAAGAAACTGTAGAAGGGGTAAGGCCATTTGGACATTTAAATTATGAAAATCTTGCGTTCCATGTTTGTAATGATAAAAATGCATTATTTCTCACTAATATCCTATCAGATAGACAAAAAAATATAGTTGAATCGCATGATTCAGAAAAGGAGAACCCTTTTCTTGTTATTTATAACCTTAAATAAATTTGTACTGAAAAAAGTTAACACATAAATTGTGTTTTGTCGGACCCCATAAATGTTTATGAGGTCTTACATAGTATTAGTTGGAAAGTCATGATTTCAATATTAAAATGTTTAAAAAAAATAGTTATAAAAGAGAATTATTGGAACAGTTTTTGAGAGGCTTGTTTATCAGCAATCTATGAGCGATAAGTGAAACAGAGAATTGCCCGGCTGTATAGGAACAGTAGTACCTTAAAGAGACAACTACCATAACTACATATAATTATGAAACTAATCTCATTAAGAGGCCTTTACAGCTCACTTTTTCTTTGTTCACTTTTAATATCCTGTAAATCTGCAGTTAATAATCAACCCGGAACAACTCCTGTAATTGACCTGGCATCTTCAGTTGGAGGGGGTAGGGTTGTGAACTTAAGCGATATTGCCACAGATGTGAGATATGTAAAGCTTGAGACATCGGATAGCTCTTTAATAGGAATGTTTCCAAGAGTCTTTTATGAGAACGAAAGAATCTACGTACTCTCTGTGAGGGTTATTAAGGTATTCGATAAAAACGGTAAATTTCTTTTTAAATTTGACCGCAGGGGAAGGGGTGCGCAGGAGTACCAGATGGCAAGCGATACAAGGGTGATGTCCAAAACAGGAGAAATTATAGTACGGAGCAATGCGCCGGCTCAGAGTAATCATCTTTTGTTTTATGACCGGGAAGGGAGTTTTACCAAAAAAATTGTCATTCCCTATCAAAAATATAACTTTCTGGATAGAACAATTGAGATCAACAACAACCTTTTTGTAACATCAACATCACCAAAATACAGAGACTCGGTTCAGCTCTGGGCAATTGTACATGACTCGCTTTTTAACATTCAGAAAGAGATACCAATGCCACATATTTCCGAAAATGCGAAGGAGTCCGGTGGAGAAATGATATTTATCTCCTCGGACAGCCCTACACCTTCCACAAACAGAATGTTTACATTGAACTTTCCGGCGTTGTACAGATATGAAGATAATGTCCGCCTGGTAACATACAAGAACGATACAATTTTTTCCATAGATTCGAAGATGAACTACTCACCTGCATTCTCCATAAATTTAGGTAAATTTAAAAAGGCCCCTGATAAGGATGACATTTCTGAGTTAGAGGGAGATTATATTACCTTGAAGCGCAGCTATTATATTGAATCACAAAGGAGTCTGATTTTAAACTTCTATATGAGAAATTTTGCTCACGAGCCATATGAGACAACAATGATAAACAGGTTAGGAACCCGGGTTGTAAAACATTCAGACAGCTATGCCCTCTATAATAAAAAGACAGGTGAATTTACACTTCTTAACCAATCGGTCAAGGGTAAACCGGGTTTTCGGGATGACCTTATGAACGGACCATCGTTTATACCAACACACATCTCATCGGATTTTTATGCATCTGCAATCTTCTCTGCAACAGAGATTATCGAACACGCAGAGACAAACAATGTTACGGGAGATCTAAAAAAGCTGGTAACCTCCCTTAAAGATTCAGATAACCCTGTTGTGGCAATCGCTAAGATGAGATAAAATAGTCTGGAAAACTTATATTTATAAATATTTTAAATCATAGTCATTATGTGGTATAAAAAAATCTATCCGGCAATTGTGTGTATTGCGATGCTTTTTTCGTGTTCGCCTAAAGATGAGGGTGTTACAAGTGATCTCAAATTTATTGATGTAGAGGGGGCTATAGGAAGCGGAAGAGTTGTTAAACTGAGTGAGTTATCAAATGAGATTAAATACATCCCACTCGAGACAGCAGAGCAGACAATAGTAGGTAATCCCGGCAGAGGATTAATATATGAGAACGGGCTCATCTACTTCCCAGAAAAGCAAGCAACTAACTCTGCTATTAAGATTTTTGATAAAGATGGCAGATTCATTAAAAGATTTGACAGACAGGGCAGGGGGGCACAGGAGTATGATGTTATGGGTGGTATGAGAATAGATTTTGAGTCGGGAAATATTCTTGTAAAATCTATGACAAAAACTCTGGAGTATACTGCTCTTGGTGAGTTCGTGAGAAGTATCATTAATCCAGATTCTGTCAATGTTTTCTCTTACAACAGCACCTTCAAACTTGACCATAACAGATATCTTTTACCGATAAATATGGCGCGAAAGACGGAGTACTCTGCAATTATTATAGACTCAACATCCCATATCCTGCATAAGATAGATTATCCCGAAAGTGGTAGGGCACTTTTGGCTGCTTTGGGTGGTTTTACCAGTATCCAAGATTCATATCTCTTTTCATACAAGGGGGTTCCAAGGATAATGAGAGCCCAGGATGGAGAGATTATCTCCATTTCTAAAGATTTCAAAACCGATACTCTCTACATCCTCAATTATGGCAAATACAAGATCACTGCAGATAATGTAAAAGGGATGAACAATCAAAGCCCCTTAATTCACAGGCATCTTAACATTATGGAGAGCGAAGATTATCTCTTTTTTCTTTTTAATTTAAGATCACTTGCTCACAAACCTATGGTTACACTGGCAAAACAGACACTTGACACTGAGGTTATCCAGCCTCTCTCTTATGCACTATTTAATAAGAAGAGCGGCATCTTTACACTGGTAGATCAACCCGAAAAATATGAGAAAGGTATGGTGGATGACCTTGGCGGAGGGCCTGCATTCTGGCCTGAGTACATATCAAATGATGGATATATGATCTCATATATCCCGGCACTTGATTTTATAAATCACTCTCAAAGAGAGGGTTGTTCGCGTGATTTTAAAAAAGTTGCCTCTACGCTAAAAGAGACAGATAACCCGGTTATGGTGTTTGTAAAGCTAAAGTAGGCTCCTGCAAATTAAGAGTGAGATCATTCATTGACATTATCAAACAAAAGAGATATGGTAAAAAAAATATTAATTCACCTTTTTGTTCTGGCCCTATTAACCGGGCCGCTATCTTTTAACAGAGCCTTTTCTCAACAGAAGCATCAACTTACAATGACTCTGGAGCAGGTGCTCGAGAGTGCCGCCCAGCAGTCGCCAAACGCTCTGGTTGCCAAGCATAATTTTCTTGCAAATTATTGGCAGTTTCGCTCATACAAAGCGCAATTTTTACCCTCACTCAATCTCAATGCCTCTCTTGGTCAGTATGACCGATCCCTGAGGGCTCTTCAAAACAGCCAGACAGGGGAGATAAACTACATAACCAATAACAATCTGAGCAACTCCCTTTCACTATCGGTAAACCAGAATATTCCTCTAACGGGAGGTAAGATTTCACTGGTTACAAACCTCTACAGGCTGGATCAGTTCTCCCCGTTCGAGAGCGTCACCTATAACTCCAAACCGATAAGTCTTCAGTATCAACAACCTTTAAAGGCATACAACACTCTCAAATGGGAGAAGATTACAGAGCCGAAGAATTTTGAGAGGGCCAAAAGAGCCTATCTGGAGAGTATGGAGGAGATCAACATACAGGCAACCAACCTCTTTTTTAGTGTACTCTCTGCTCAAATGAGCAAAGAGATGGCTGTAAAGAAATATGCATCGACGGAGCTCTCCCTTAAGATTGCCCAGGAGAGGTTTGAGATAGGTGCTATCTCTAAAAATGAGCTTCTGCAGTTGAGGCTGGGTCTTTATAATGCTCAACTGGAGATTAGTGACAGCGAACTGAGTTACGATATGAGTATGCTTAGGCTTCGCTCTTTTCTCGGATTCAATGAGAGTGTAGAGATCAGTCTGGTAATGCCGGATAAGGTTCCGGATATTCAACTCAATTTCAACCAGGTCTACTCCAACGCTCTTGAGAACTCATCCAATACAATCAATAATGAACTTTCGCTGCTCAGTGCACAACAGGCAGTTGCCCAGGCAAAATCTGTGAACGGACTGCAGGCATCGCTCTTTGCTCAGTTCGGCCTTACCCAAAAGGGGAGCGACCTCTCAACTGCATACAAAAATCCGATGGATCAGGAGATGATTGGTTTGACTCTCTCTCTGCCTATTCTGGACTGGGGGCTTGGAAAGGGAAAGATAAAAGTTGCCAGCTCCAGGGAGGAGGTTGTGAGAACTCAAATAGAGCAATCTATATCTCAGTACAGGCAGGATATGCTCATCAAGGTTCTGGAGTTCAATAAACTAAACATTAAATGTACCACATCTGCACAGGCAGATTCAATAGCACGGCTCAGGTATGAGATTGCCAGCGAGAGGTTTAAAAACGGAACCCTAAGTGTTCTGGAGCTTAACTCTGCACAGTCAGATATGGACAACTCTGCCTCCAGATATATCAGTGAGGTCTCTCGCTTCTGGCAAAACTACTACACCCTTAGAAAGCTTAGTCTCTATGACTACATTAACAACAGAGAGATAAGTGTCTCTTTTGAAGAGATGGCAGACTAACTGAAGCCGATCGGCTAATTAAGAAATATATGACAATAAATATAGAAACGATATTAAAAACCCGGATTATGACAAAAGGCATTTTTATTACAATTTGTGCACTGATAATAGTTTCGTGCTCTCCCAAAGGTGGAGAGACAACCGAAGATAGTGAGGCTGCAAAGGCAGGTTTTGTTGCGGAGAAGAACCTGGTAGATACCATAATTTTAAAAAGAGAGGATTTTAACAGGCAGATAATTACAAATGGTAAGCTCAGAGCAGTAAGAAAGAGCGACCTGACCTTTAAAAGTATGGGTACAATATCGGAGATATTTGTAAAAAACGGTGATTATATCCCCGCCGGAGAGAAGATTGCTCAGCTGGAGACAAAAGATGCCCAGGTAAAGCTTAAGCTGGCATCCGAGAGAATGGAGAAGGCAGAGCTTGATTTTGCAAACGAGCTGATAGGTTACGGATATGGAAGAGATACATCTGCAGTGCCTGCCGAGGTGCTAAAAATTGTAAGGATAAGATCCGGATATAACTCATCCATCAACGATCTTAATCAGAGTTTAATAGATCTTAAAAACACAACCCTTACCGCCCCTTTTTCGGGAAAGATTGCAAATATTCAGGGGAGAGTTTACGAAGGGGCAACCGGAGCTTTTTGCACCCTTATAGACGACTCGAAATTTGAGGTGGAGTTTAGCCTTCTGGAATCTGAGCTCTCATTTATACGGGTAGGGAACTCCGTAAAGGTGGCCTCCTTTGCAGAGCCGGAAAAATTCTACACCGGTGTTGTGAGTCAGATAAACCCGGTGGTGGATGATAAGGGGCAAATTAAAGTGATGGCTGTGGTTAACAACAGCAGCGGAAAACTTCTGGAGGGGATGAATGTTCGGGTTTTAGCGGAGAATCTCCTTCACGGGAAATTGGTGGTTCCAAAGAGTGCTGTGGTTATGCGGGATAATTTTGATGTTCTCTTCCGCTTAAACCCTACCACAGGGAAAGCAATGTGGACCTATGTAAAGGTCGAGATGACCAATACCGGGTTTCACGCCGTGACTGCTAATGCAGATAAAAACGCAGAGATTAATGAGGGTGACATAATTATTGTTTCGGGTAACCTCAACCTGGCAGAGGGTTCAAATGTAGAGATTAAAAGCAGATAGGTTATGATAGGCAAACTGATAGAGAGGCCCATTGCCGTTACAATGACAATTATTGCCATTGTTGTCCTTGGTGCCGTAGCAATAGGGATGCTGCCCGTCTCTCTTATGCCGGAGGTGGATATACCCAGAATCACCGTACAGGTGAGTGCTCCGGGATATTCGGCAAGAGAGATTGACCGCACAATGCTAAAGAGCCTTAAATACCAGCTAAGGCAGGTATCATCACTAAAAGAGCTAAGGAGTGAAGCCAGCAACAACTCAGGAATCATCTATATGGAGTTTGAGCACGGCTCAGATATTCAGTATCTTTTTGTAGATGTTAATGAGAAGATAGACAAGGCCGGGCTACCTAAAGAGCTTGAGAGACCAAAGGTGGTAAAGGCGAGTGCTACCGATATTCCCGCCTTTTTCGTAAATATGACCATCGAAAACACCACTACCGAAAAGTTTCTGGAGCTAAGCCGTTTCGCCTCAGATGTAATATCAAAGCGAATAGAGCAGATTCCGGAGGTGGCGTTGGTAGATATGAGCGGACTCTCTCTCCCGGAGATACTCATAACCCCTTATACTCAAAAAAACAGGGCTATGGGGGTTTCGGAGAGCACTCTAATAAGTGCAATTAACGCCAACAACCAGCAGTTGGGAAACATATCCATAAAAGATGGCCATTATCAGTGGGATATCAGGTTTATGTCGGAGATACGCTCCAAAGCGGATATTGAGAATATAAACCTTAACATAAACGGAAGAGTATTCAAGTTCAAGGAGCTTGCTGCGGTCACAGAACAACCGGCAAGAGCCAAAGGGATGGCCAGGTCAGACGGGAAACCTGCTGTTTGTATGGCAGTGGTAAAGCAGTCAGACGCCAAGATGGCCAACCTAAAGAGTTCACTCAATACTCTAATGGCAGATTTTAATAAAGAGTATCCGGATGTGCAGTTCAAGGTAACCAGAGACCAGACCCAGCTGTTGGACTACTCTATATCTAATTTGAGAAACAACATTCTATTAGGGGCAATCCTTGCCTGTTTAGTGATTTTCTTTTTCCTGCAGGATTTTCGCTCCCCGATGCTGGTTACCATCACAATCCCTCTCTCCCTTATAGTCTCGCTGCTCTTCTTCTTTGTAGCGGGTATCTCAATAAATATTATATCTCTCTCGGGGTTGATTCTTGGGATAGGGATGATGGTAGATAACTCAATAATTGTAATAGATAATATTACACAGATGCGCGAGCGGAGAGTGCCTCTTAAAGAGGCTGTTGTTAGGGGGGTGGGAGAGGTTTTCGCACCAATGTTAAGCTCTGTTCTCACCACCTGCTCTGTCTTTCTCCCTCTGATTTTTTTAAGCGGCATTGCAGGCGCTCTCTTTTATGATCAGGCAATGGCTGTCACAATAGGGCTCATCTCATCGCTGCTGGTGGCAGTGCTGGTTATCCCTGTCTACTACTACCTCTTCTACGGTAAGAGCAGTGAGATAACAAAAAATAGATATCTCTCAAAAATTCAGATATTTGACTATCACGCATTTTACGAAAAGAGCCTTAAATGGGTCTTCAGGCATCAGAGGCTGGTCTGGACTATTTTTCTTCTTATAATTCCTGCCACTTTTTTTCTTTACAAGGAGATTGATAAATCTAAATTACCCCCCGTTACTCACGATGACACAATTCTCTATATAGACTGGAACCTGCCGCTTAACCCCGCGGAGAGTGATTCAAGGGTGGAGTTGATATCTAAAAAGGCAAATGAGTTTATAGCGCACAGAAGCAGCTACATTGCCGGCCAGCAGTTTATCCTATCTCACACCCCGGAGCTCACACAATCTGAGGCTATAGTCTATATAAGGGCTAATAAACCGGAAGATTTGGTTGAGATTGAAAAGGTTATCTCAAATGCGATAACCTCTCTATATCCGCAGGCAACATTCCGCTTCTCAATGGCAGACAATATCTTTAATATGATATTCTCCGATAAAGAGTATAACCTTGTGGCCAAAATAGTCGGAAAGGATAACAACCCGCCCGATCCCGATAAACTGAACCTCTTTCTGGAGAAGATATCTGCACAAATTCCAACACTTTATATAGAGCCTGTACTTTGGCAGGAACAGATTTTACTTGTGACAAGGCCGGAGATGCTCTCACTTCACAAAGTAGAGCACAGTGCCATTCACTATGCAATCCAGAACGCTGCAAGAGAGAGCCGACTCTTCTCAATCAGCCACGGAACCTACTCTGTTCCAATTATAATGGGAGATGAAGAGAGCTTTAGCAGCGACTTCACCAAACTATCACTTAAGAGCGCAGCCGGGGTTGACATACCATTAACTGAGCTGCTGCGTGAGAGTCGTGTACGGGACTTCAAAAGTATAGTATCCGGTAATGAGGGTGACTACTACCCTTTAAACCTCAAAGTTGCAGAAAGGGATGTTAAAGATGTGATGCAAAAAATTGAGGCAGCCGCAAAGGCAGATAAAAACTTTGATATTATTTTTGCAGGGAGCTATTTCTCAAACAGAGAGCTTATTAAGGAGCTTGTGATAATTCTTACCGTGGCGCTGCTGCTTCTGTTCTTTATTTTGGCAGCCCAGTTTGAATCTTTGATACAGCCTTTGATAATCCTCTCGGAGGTTGTTGTGGATATATTTGGAGCGATGCTCTTTCTCTGGATTTTCGGGTCGGGTCTTAATCTTATGTCAATGATCGGTATTGTGGTGATGAGCGGGATTATCATTAACGACTCTATACTAAAGGTAGATACAATTAACCGGTTAAGGAGGGAGGGGCACTCTCTGCTCAGGGCAATTATAACAGGGGGCACCAGAAGACTTAAGCCAATCTTAATGACCAGTCTCACCACCATACTTGCGATAGCTCCTTTTCTCGTGAGAGGGGATATGGGTTCAGATCTTCAGTATCCGTTATCTCTCGCCCTTATCGGGGGTATGATTGTGGGTACAATTGTGAGTATCTACTTTATTCCGGTATTCTATTACAATATCTATAAAAAGAGGAGCAAATGAGACTACCTTCATTTTCCGTAATACTCATCTTTGTAGTTCTTGTTGTGGTAGGCGCTGGAATTGCACCACTGCTTAGTCTTCAGTACAGCCCCACGGTAAAGAGCAAAAACATCTCTGTATCATTCTCCTGGCCGGGAGCATCTGCCAGGGTAATTGAAGCCGAGGTTACATCCAAGCTGGAGGGGGTTATCTCCACGCTATCGGGAGTGGGAGATATTACTTCAACATCATCTAAGGATAGGGGCTCTATAAGTATTGTTTTAAAGCCGTCGGTAGATATTGATGCCGTTAAATTTGAGCTGGCTTCTCTAATCAGGAGAGTCTATCCAAAGCTGCCAAAGGAGGTCTCTTTTCCGCAGATATCTTCAAGGTCGCCATCAACCTACTCGCCCTACTCCTCGCCCTTCTCTCAACCGGGGTCCGCACCTGCCGATGCACGGCCAATTCTCACCTACACAATCAACTCCTCTCTCTCCCCTTTAAAGATTAATGAATATGCTCAGGAGAATATTGTAAAGGAGCTCTCTTTAATTCCGGGGCTGGGAAGTGCAGATCTTTCGGGGGCTACATCTTATGTGTATGAGATTGAGTATAACCCGGAGTACATAGGGAATCTTGGAGTTACGGCTCAGGATATTACATCTGCAATAAACAGCAACACCGGAAGGGAGAGCATAATGGGAAACAGAGATGGTGTTGCAATTGTGTTGAGAACCGAGGGTGCAAATGAGTCTTTAAAAAAGATACCTGTCAAGAATGTTAACGGCAGAATTATTACTCTGGAGGATATCTGCTCAATCACGCTCAAAGAGGAGCAGCCGGCAAGATATAGCAGGATAAATGCACTGAACACAATAAATCTCTCTGTCAAGGCAGAGAGAGGGGCAAACAATCTGGAGCTCATCAAGGCTGTAAAGGCGAAGATGAGCGAACTGAGTGAAAGGTTCCCTGAGAACTTCTCTGCAATTATCAT
>Ga0209417_1001520_pt1 | contig 42013 bp, 60 predicted proteins | sample RifGroF2_FD_184002 | JGI IMG/M metagenome (GOLD analysis project Ga0209417, IMG submission 184002) | Groundwater microbial communities from Rifle, Colorado, USA - Groundwater F2 (SPAdes) (version 2) | ecosystem: Environmental > Aquatic > Deep subsurface > Groundwater | place: Rifle, Colorado... | reverse complement strand
TGAGTTTACTAATTGGGAGATAGAAAAAAAATGAGAAAGAAGGTGATTAGAAAATGAAAGCAATTGTTATCGGAGGAAGTGGTTTTATTGGTGGTCATCTCGCTGAATTATTACTAGCCAAAGGTTATGAAACTACTATAGCAGATGTAAAGCAACCTGAAGGGTTTGAATGGAAAGGAAACTTTATAAAAACTGATGTGGGTAAAATTGAGGATATTGATTTGGTTGTTAATGAATTTAAGCCGGATGTAATTTTTGATTGTTCCGGAGTGCTTGGAACTGCTGAAACTTTCGGCAGGATACATGATGCTATTGATGTCAATATTAAGGGAGTTATTAACGCCCTGGATGTGGCTAAAAAGTATAATGTTCCATTTATTTATTGCAGCCTGACAAACAAATGGCTAAATCCCTACACGATCACGAAAAGGGCAGCGACTAAATTCTGCCTTATGTATGCCAAAGAATATGGCATGAAGGTGGCTGTAGTCAGAGGATTAAATGCGTATGGAGCAAGACAACATTGGAAGAAGATAAGAAAAATTGCTCCTACTTTTATTACTAGAGCTTTGGATAATGTAGATATTGTTTTGAACGGAACTGGAAATCAAGTTGTTGATATGGTTCATGCTAAAGACTTGTCAGAGATCATGATTAGAGCTTTTGAGAAAGATAATTGTTGGGGTAAAGCAATTGATGGAGGAACAGGGATTCCTGTTACAGTTAAAGAGGTTGCTGAATTGGTAATCAAATTAACCGGAAGTCAATCAAAACTTGTAAATCAACCTATGCGAATGGGTGAACCTGAAAATTCTGTTACATTAGCAGATCCAGCTCCAGTCTGCCAATTACTAGGTTTTAGACCTCAGATTGGTTTGGAAGAAGGAATGAAAGAAGCAATAGAATGGTATCGGGAAAATTACAAGACTTTTGATCCATGAAAACCATATTAGTTACGCTATACCACAGGCGAAGCTTGATGTATGAGGAAAGCATTTCAAAGTTTTTGGATGCCGGGTATCCTCTTTATTTGTATGAAACTGTGGACAATAACAGCTTCGGAACTTTTGGGATTGTGCATGAAAATGTAATCCACCTGGAAGCACAGCCAGGAAGCTTTGATAATGGAATGGTTGATCTTAAAGAACAGTTAAGTAAATACGATTGGGATACTGTGGTGTTTCTGGATAGCGATATTTTCTTTGAGGATATTACTTATGCAGAGGAGCTTATAAAACAGTTTAACGAAAGTGATTATGGTTTCTGCTCTTACTTTGAGAATGGCTTTGACTATACTCCAGAATATGAATTTGAAGGCTTAATCGCTAGAGTTAAAAACCAAAGATTTGAATCGGTAGATCAACCTCCTTACACTTTCAAACCAATTCCCCATTACGAAAACGCTTTCATGCTTATTAAAAGAAAAACCTGGGACAGGTTGAAAAAAGATGATTTTATAAATACTCGGGAGATTGTAAGAGCAATTTTTGGGACAGGTGTTAAGGTTGGGGTTCACAGAAGGGTGTCTAGGCTAACTTATTCCCACAAAGGTGAGGGGTGGTTTCATATTGGAAACCTTACCCAATATTATAATATTCTTGATAAGGGTGATCTTCATTTACTAAATTTTAGTTCTGAGATAGACAAGGCTCGTATTGGATATTTTACCTATCAAAGAAACCGCTATGAGAGAGAGATTTATTCTGAATTTGTAAATCTATATTTAGACCAGGCAATCAAATTATTTGGCGGGGAGGCTTCTGTTTTAGATGCCTGGAATAAACTATCTCAATAAGTCTTGACTTTTAACTATCACCATGATTAAATCATATAATGATAAGCGAAGCGGATAAAAGATGGAAAAAAAGTCCAAAAGGAATTGCGAGTAGAAAGAAATATGATAGGTCGGAAGTTGGCAGGGCTAAATATAAAAGATACCGAAATACAAAGGAATATAAAGAAAAAGCGAGGGAGAGATACCATTTAACTGATGAAAATATCAGAAAAGCTCATTATACTGTAAGTAATGCGGTTAGAGATGGAAGGCTTTTTAGACCAGATTATTGTGAAAAATGTGGAATTAAAGATTGGGGAATTAAAAGAAGTATGATTGAAGCACATCATCATTTAGGTTATTTGCCAGAAAACTGGCTTAGAGTGCAATGGTTGTGCACCAATTGCCACAAGGAGGTGGTGTAGTATGTGCAATATCTTCTGTGATTTGCACCATTAGCTAGGAGGATTATATTACTCACTACATCTTCTCCTAGAAAAACGATTGGGACATAAACTTTTTAGACCTATTGGGACTGAATGGTTTGAGGAGGGTTTCTGGAGAATCGCAGAACCCTACGGAAATGCACCAGATACAATTGGACAGTTCTTGGGAATAGATCAGACCGATTGGGATCAGTATAAAAATCTCAATGGCAATTATGTTTTAGAGGATGGAATCTACCATATCTATGACACTCATTACCATTATCATCAAAAAGCAATTACTCCGGATAAGTTCAGAGAGATGCAGATTGATGTAGTTATATCTAGTTATCCAGGTCATGATGAAACCTATGATCTCCTTTGTAAAACCTATAAACCTAATGCTAAAAGAGTTTGTCAACTTGGTAATAACGGACAAACTTCAAATGGAAAAAACCTCCTGATCTCAACCAATTTTGTTCCGGACTATCTCTGTAACGCTGTTAATTATCACCAGGAATTTAATGAGGATACTTTCTGTTTCACCCCCTTGCGAAATTACAATAAGATAACTTCTTTCATGAACGCACTTCAATCTCAGCCTGATTATCAGCTTTATTGGCAACTCAAAGACTTGATGCCTGACTTTGATTGGAAAAGCTACGGAGGTGGCTGTGAGGATGGAGCATTTCATGATGAGGAAGGAATAGCAGAGGAAATGAAAAACTCGTTATTTATTTGGCAAGTCAAATCTCAAGGTGATGGATATGGTCATTTACCCCACCAAGCAGCAGCAATTGGCAGACCTTTTATTTACAAAGGTTCTTATTATAATGGACAAATGCCCGGAAGATTGGCAAATGATGATACCTGTATAAATATTGACAGTATGAGTCCAAATGAAATTGCTGATAAAATCCGATTCTTTTCAAGACCGGAAGTGGCAGATCAGATGAGTAAAGCAATTAGGAATAAATTTGAAAGTGAGGTCAACTTTGAGGAAGATGCTAAAAAGGTCGCTGCGTTTCTTGACAACCTGATTTGAGTTGGTGTTATAATGAATTATTGCTATGAACGCTAAACTTCATCTCACAGAGAATGTTACCTATCGGGTATTTGATAAAAGTGGTAAACCCAAAAAGATTTTCAAAGAGAATAAACTTTGGAAGTTAATCAAGAAATTCCTTCATTTAGATCTTCAAATTCCTTACTTCACAGGCAACTTTGGTTATACCAAAACCCTTGCAAACTTAGTTACTACAGCAGGGAAAGCTGGTGTTGCCTCAAGAATCAATGGAGATGGAGCTTTGGCAGCCTTTACTTACCTAGCAGTTGGAATTGGAACTACTGCTGCTGATGCTGCTGACACCGCACTTGAATCGGAGATTGTTGACTCCGGGCTTGAGAGAGCTGCAGCCACTTGTTCCAGGGTAACTACGGATGTAACTAATGATACCGCACAACTTCTTAAATCTTGGTCTGTTACTGGAACAAAAGCAGTAACTGAGGCAGGAGCACTTAACGCAGCTTCAACCGGGACACTTCTTGGTAGACAGGTATTCTCCGCAATCAATGTAGTTTCAGGAGATACCCTCCAAATCACTTATAAATTCGACGTCGATTAGTAAGTGGAGTTTGATGTTGACTAATCCTCTAGTCTATACTTAATCTAATATGGCAGCACCTACGGGCGGAACAATAACAACAGATGGTGATTATACAGTCCACACTTTTCTTCTAGCTGATAGTGGAACTGATTTTACTGTTTACAATTCAGGAAATGTAGCAGTTTTAGTTGTGGCTGGTGGTGGTGGTGGCGGTGGGACTTCTGCTGGAAATGCTGGTGGGGGCGGGGGCGGGGGTGTTTTGTCTGACGCTTCTTTTGCCGTAACAGCACAAGCCTATACAGTTACTGTTGGTGCGGGTGGAAATGTCGGTGCATCAAATACAAAAGGTAGTAATGGTGGTAGTTCCGTATTTTCTACATTAACCGCAGTTGGCGGTGGAGGAGGAGGTGCATATAATACTGGCTCTAACCAATCCGCAGCAGCAGGAGGTTCAGGTGGTGGTGCTGGGCAAAATGATGATGTTAGTAGTGATGTTGGTGGTGCTGGAACTGCAGGTCAGGGTAATGATGGAGGAGATTTAAGTTCGACAAGTGCATACGGAGGAGCAGGAGGTGGAGGTGCTGGAGCTGTTGGAGCAAACACATCAGGAACAAATGGAAAAGAGGGTGGTGCAGGTGGTGCAGGAGTATCCTCAACAATTTATGATGGCTCAACAAAATATTACGGAGCAGGAGGAGGAGGAAGCACTCATAATTCAGGAAGCGGAGTAGCAGCAGGAGGTTCAAGTATCGGGGGAAGTGGTCATTACACCACTACAGCAGGAACAAGTGGTGCGGTAAATACAGGTAGTGGTGGAGGTGGAGCAGGAGAAACTGTTGCAGGAGGTAACGGAAGTTCAGGTGTCGTCATTATCAGATATTTAACAAGTGATTTTCCAGCAAATACTGATTGGACAACAACTCTTACAGATGTTGTAACAATAGTTGATACCATTATTAGAAATGAAACAAGAATTTTATCAGACATTGTTACAGTCGTTGATACTTTTATAAGGGGTAAAATTATTACCGAAGTCATAACTATTACTGATTCCGTAAACAAGAGTGCAGGAAAAGTTATAAGCGACATAGTAACAATCACAGAGTTCATTATCAAATCTATCCAAAAAATATTAACAGATCAAATATCAATTTCAGATACTATTGAAAAACTCTTTAACTATGCAGGAAGATTACCAGCTTATATCTATGCTAAGATAACAAAATCGGTAGGAATATTTGGAAAGAAAGATAAGCCTGGTGTCGGAGTATCGGGTTCAGTTGCTTCTCCCACAGGCTTTATTAACGACAAGGACAAACCTGGTATTGGAGTAGCTCACTCTGTTGACAAACCAGAGAGGGTTTAGTCTATAATGAAATCAATATGGCAGTAAAACTTGATTTAAGAAATCCTGACGATTTAACCTCCACATACAATCAAATAGAAATACAGAGGGCAACTTCCAATTCTGCAGGAGCAATGGCAGATATTTCTACCGATACCTCCATTGATACAACTTACGCCTCAGATCTTTCTACAGGATACACTTCATATACTGATGCTGATGGAGTAGAGGGAACTCATTATTATCGTTTTAGATATAAAAATGCAGCTTCCGGTGCAGTTTCTTCCTATTCAGATATTTTTCCCGCAGGTGGATCTGTTTTTCACACTCGTTTTAGGAGAAGGATGAGGGATACAAATTCCAATAATTATTTCTTTACTGATGATGATATTGAAATCTTTGGCACAGAAGTGGTTGAAGAATTATATCCGATTACTTGGATTGAAACTTATACCGATACTATGATTGTCCCAGATGGATCAACAAAGATATTTACTTTTTCTACCGGGGTTACTAGAGTTACCGGAATTGAGAGGGTAGATAGTGATGGAAATAATCAAGGAGCAGTCAAAGGATGGCAGATAAGAGGAAGGTATGTGATTTTTGATGATGCTCCAAGTAGCGGAGATACTTACAGAGTTTGGGTTGAAAAGAAATTCACAAGACTTGCTGAAGTCCCTGAGCAATGGGATGGTTATATTCTTCACAAGTTTATGCTTAAAGGTTATGAAACACTTGAAGCTGATCGTGCAAGATACTATAAATATACTTCGGTTGTAAAACCGGATGGAGGAAACCTTCCTTCTCTTGATAGAATAATCACCCGCTTGGAGGTGCAAATACAAAGACAAGAACGATTATTAAGGAGAGTTCGTAAGCCTACAGATATAAATCTGACAGGCGTTTAAGGAAGGGAGGTGAATAAAATATGATTAGATCAATCGGTTCGTCATTACTAGCAAAAGCAGGAACAGGTAGTCTTACCCGTAAAAAGGATGAGATGAGAATAACGAAACCTGAAGTTCCGGGCAAAGGAGCTGTGGGAACAGCAGAACGCAATTTGGTTCAAGAAACCAATATTACTCCAACAGCACCAGGATCAGAGAAAGTCATCAGGTCAGCACCTGGAATAGAGTCGGCTTCTTTGCCTGGGGTTGCAGGGGTTGCACCATCAAATGTGCCATTAGTAGCAGGAATTGGATCTCCGGGTGGAGCACCAGCAGGAGGAGCACAGGGAAATCAACCCATGTTCCAAACCAATAACGCAGGTGGAGCACCGGCATCAGCACCTGGGCAAGCAGGGCGACAAGCCACAGTAGGAGCTTCAACAGGAGCACCTATGGGTGCGGTTGCAACAACTAAAGCTGCAAGAGCAGCAGAGGCAGCCAAAGCAGCAGAAGCTGCTAGGTCTGCTGAAATGATGCCAATGGGTTATCAAGCTCCTAGGGCACAAGATGTTGTGGGAAGTTTCTGGCCTGGTATTGCCAATTTCGGTAGTAGAGTTTCTGCAGAAGGCGAAGGTGGTAAGAATATAGAAAAAAATTTTGGTCAAGCGTTTTGGGGAACAGTTGGTAACGTTGGATCAAAACTTGGGATTATATCTCCGGCAGCTAATGCCAAGATGCAATCCTATGCAACAAATCCGGCAGTTACCAAGAGTGGAGTAGGTTCAATTTCCCAACCGGGAAAGAATTTACAAGCTATTGTTAATTCCCCTGTGGCTCAAAATATTGGTAGTGCGTTGAGAAGTGTAACCCAAGCAGCCAAAAATACAGTTAGCAAGTTAAGAAGCAAAATTTTTGGTAGATAAAAATGGGTTACTTACAATTCAAAACCACTCCAAAGGCGGTAACTGAAGGATCAGATATAGGCTCTGGTCAAGTAGAGCTTAGACATCTTCATCCCGCTTTTTTTCTTGAAATGCAGTTGATTAAATTGCATACGCATGAGGGTTCTGATTCAAGGAAACTTGATGCAGAAGCTACCCCATATGTTATTCGTGGATTCCAAGCCAATGAAAGGGTTGAGCATGGGACAGCTACTTGGACAGGAACTGCAGCAGCAGCCGGAAGTGTAGCTCTATCTTTTGGCACAGTTTTTAATTCTGCTCCCACAGTCTTTGTTACTGTAGCTGATGGAAGTTCTAACTTCTCTATCGGAATTTCTACCTCTGCAGTAACAGGCATAACCATATACTGGGAGGATTTAACTTCAGCTACGCATACTAGTCTTGATATTCATTGGATAGCAATCGGGCGTTAAAAATATGGAAACTAAAAAAGTCATAGGCAAACCATTTAATAAAGGAAATACCCCTTGGAATAAAGGTTTGAAAGATTACAATCTTGGACACCCTAACTATCTAAAAGTTCAAACCAAAAAGACGAGATTGAAAATACGCAAAAAACTTCTAGGTATTAAAAGAAGTCCTGAAACTATTGAGAAAGTTAGACAAGCAAATCTAGGTTCGAAAAGCCACCTCTGGGGTAAGGTGGGATTCTGGAAAGGGAAGCACCGACCTAATATGATGGGGGAGAAACACTTTAATTGGAAAGGTGGAAAAGGCAAAGAGCTACACAGGGTAAGAACTTCTCTTGAATATAAACTTTGGAGAGAGTCAGTCTTTGAAAGAGATAACTATATCTGTCAGATGTGTGGAAAGAGAGGTGGGGACTTGGAAGCACATCACATATTTCCTTTTTCGGACTTTCCTGAATTGCGTTTCGCTATCAATAACGGAATTGCTTTATGCCTCAGTTGTCATGCTAAAATGGATAAACATAGGAGATTGAAAGGACAAAAAATAAATGGCAGCAATTAACAGTAAGTATCACATCAAGATTGGCGACTTCGGATTTCTTTTAGCTCGTATGGCTAGAACTGATAGGCATTATTATTCCCGAAAAGAAGCTCCACATTTCGTAAATAAGTTTTCTTCCGGAGAACCAAATTATCGGGACTCCACATTCTTTCCACATTGGGTTCAACTTAACTGGCTTAATGGATATGATCAGGAGTTCTTTGATGATGGTGGTAAGTTCTACCGATCAAATGGACTTGATACCACTAGCCAATTAAAACTCCAATTAGAGAAAAACTTTTCTTCAGCCGGACAAACTCAAGCCGGAGTCAATGTAACAGTTTTGGATTCATGGAGGCAGACAACCGGGACATCAGCTTTTGGTGATGGTTCTGATGAAGCTTTAACTATATCAGCAGATACTACAGAAGCTCCGATTGATTCTGCTTGCACAGGAACATCTGGTTCTACAACTTTATCTGCAACTAATGCGTCTTTTGCTGCAGGACAAAAGGTTTTGATTCATCAGACTCAAGGCACAGGGGCTGGAACTTATCAGTTTAATGAAATTTCAAGTTATTCTGCGGGAACAATTACTTTGACGGATGCTCTTAATGCTACCTATGGAACAGGAGCACAAGTCAGAGTAATGAAACAATATACAGATGTAACCATTGATTCTGGTAAAACCTATACAGCAAAAGCTTGGGATGGGACTGTTGGAGGAATTTTGGCTTTCTATGCAAATGGAACAGTAACGGTGACAGGAACGATTACTGCTACAGGAAAAGGATTCAGAGGTGGTGCTGGAAGAAGTCCATCTTCATCTGCTTTAATTGGTTATCAAGGAGAATCTTCTACAGGAACAGGAACAACAGCAACTACAGCTAATGGTATGGCAGGAGGAGGTGCTTATGGTGGTGATCCTGGGAGATATGGTGGAGGTGGTGCTGGACATGCTGCTGCGGGAACTGCTGGATCAGGATCTTCACCAGGAGCTGCTGGTGGAATAGGAGGAGAAGCAGATTTAGATACTATTTTTATGGGTGGTGGAGGTGGTGCTGGAGGACAAGATAGTTCACAGGCAGGTAGTGATGGAGGAAGGGGTGGAGGAATTATAATGATAAAAGGTAAAACCGTTACTGTTTCTGGAAATATAACCAATAATGGAAATAATGGAAGTAATGGAGGTCAAGCTGGTGGTGGAGGTGGTGGTTCAGGTGGTTCTACTTATATAGCAACGCAACAAGGAACATTAGGAACAAATCTTTTGACTGTTGCCGCTGGTTCAGGTGGAACATCTACTTACATGTATGCTGGAGGAAATGGTGCTGTAGGAAGAATTGCAATAAAATATTTAACTTCTTACACAGGCACAACGACCCCAACAATAGATGCAACTCAAGACGGCACATTAACAGAAACTTCTGTAGACCCCTCTGCTGCACAAATAGTTGGAGATTCGGATGGAAAGATTTACTCGTGGGATGGAGCTTCTACCTATACGGAATTGTTTGATACCAGGAGGCTTGAATGGTTTGAAACTGGAACTGATGCAGATAAAGTCGTGGGAGATACCGGGGGAACTGAAACAGCTCAAGCTCAAAGCTTTCAAGTAGATGCTGCCTGTCAGATGAAAGCTGTGCAGGTCTATCTTAAAAAGGCAGCCGGAACTCCGGGAGATATTACAGTTAGAATTGAAACCAATTCAACGGATAAACCATCAGGAACTTTGGTTAATGATAGTGGAGCAACCACAATCACCGCTTTTACTACCGCAACCTATGGTTGGATTACAGTAGAATTTCCGGCTGCGTTTTCTCTTTCAGCCACGACAACTTATTGGATTGTTCTCAAAACTGCAGCAGCAGCCAATGATCAAAATTATGCTTGGGCTGCGGATGCTTCATCTCCAGGTTACTCTGCAGGAACTATGGCAGCCTCAACAGATGGTGGTTCTACTTGGTCTGCAGTTACAGGATCAGATGCTTACTTCAGGGTTCTTGGAAATGAAACCTCAATTAACTGTTCTATATTAAGCACCCTAAGTGGATCAAATAAGATGTATTTTGGAACTGGACTTCAAAGTGGAACTACAAATGGAGATGCGAGAATTTACAGCTATGACGGAACAAATTTCGCATTGGTAAAGATATTTGCTACCGCAAATGAGTCCTCAGTAAATGCCATGTATCTGTTTGGCACTACTCAAAAGATGTATATCGGACTTGGAGCTGAGGCTAAGATTTATACCACAACAGATTTCTCAACATTTACTCTTACTAAAACGATTGATGTTCCGGGTGATCCCGGATGGGTTCTTGCAATAACAGAATATAATTCCAAGCTTTATGTGGCAGGTGGTTATCCGCAACAGCTTACAGGTAACAATTATCAATATCAGGGTTTTCTATATGCCTATGATGAATATACCTGGACTAAGGTTGGAGATTTTGATCATACAGTTATTACATCTTTGGAATCTTTTGACTCCTTACTATTTATAGGAACGATTAAGAAAAAGATTTATGTATTTAACACCGCTTCTATTGATAAATTGTTTGAGTTTCCACATGATCTACAGATTACAGCGATTAAGAAGTGGGATGACAAACTTGCTTTTGCAACAGCTCCTACTCCTGGGAGTGCTGTTTCAGGATATGAAGGAATTTATCTCTTTGACAGAAACGGATTCCATCTTGCCTTTTCAGCTACAAGCAGAAGTTGGTATGCCATGACTGTCTTTAAGAATAACCTAATGGCAGGAAATGATGATGGATATGTATATCAAACTAGCTCAAACACATACATATCTACGGGTTGGTTGCAATCTTCTTATGACGAAGCCCAACTTCCCTCAATAGATAAACTCAGGAGATCGGTTACTTTGATGTATGAAAGTATGCCAAGCGGATGCACGATTGTTGTTTCTTACAAAACAGATGAATCAGAAGCGGATTGGACTAGCCTAGGAACTGCATCCACCGGAACTGAAACCACTATCAATTTTGGTGTTGCGGTCTATTCCAAGAAGATTTCATTTAAGGTAACTTTTGCAACGACATCATCAGCAAACACGCCCAAACTTAAAAAGGTAATTCATAAATATGTTCTTGCTCCAGACTTCAAGTATATGTGGGATATGAAATTGCTTTGTGCTGATAATATTACCTGGCTTGACGGAGAAGAACCTATCGCAATTTTGCAAACCGCTACAACAGGAGGGGAAACAACACTCACTCTCAAGTCCTCAGATGATGCTTCTCCCCTGGGCGGTTTTCCAGATCCAAATGGAAGCACAATGTATTGTTCAATCATTAACCCAACAACGGGGGTGGCAGATAGATTTACTTACACAGGTTTAACTGCAACAACTCTTACCGGAGTTCCATCAACAGGAGCTAACGCTGTGGGTGCACACGCTGCAGGTAGTGTTGTAAGAATAACAGGAGGAGATATGCACCAGAAATTGCTTGATTTGAAAGAAGCCAAGACACTATATACATTTACAGATATTGACGGACTTACTTACACAGTTTTGTTCCATGCTTTCTCGGAAGAAAACTTTGTTATCAACCAGGATGATTATTGGGGAGGTTTGGAAAATGAAGTGCCGATCACACTACTAGAAGCTTGACAATGAGTAAGCTAGGTATGACATAATGAATATATGAGCAAGAAAAAGGAATCGGCACTTAACAAAAAGATTGTTGATGGATTTGATGCTCAAGACATTATTGCGATTCTAGTTATAGTAGGTGGTTTTATTTTAATGGCATTTAAGATTGATACAGTTGTTGCCGGGCTGATGACATTAGTTGCAGGGTTTTATTTCGGAAAAAAAACTAAACAATAATGAAAGAAAACAAAATAAGATTCGCATTTTATGCTTTTATAGGAATATTCGGATTTTTATTGCTTATTGTTGATACAACTCCAGGGCACAGATTGACAGATCATCTTGGTTTCTTCAAAGAAAATCTTGACGCAGTAGAAGGAGTCATCTTTATATTCTTTTCAGGATTTGAAATAGGGAAGCTGAAGCAAAAATGAGTGATCCATCACAATTAAAAGCACAAAGAGAGGCTATGGAAAAGCAGCGTTTTGGTTTTACTCGTGCTGAAGTAATTGCAGCCAAAGGTAATAAATGTGCCATACCACTTCAATACCCTGGAGATTTTCATGAAGGTGATCTTGTTATTGATCATATCAAGGGTGGGGGTAGGCATGACACCGAGATGGGAATGTTTGTCCAGGGTAAAACTCGCAGCATGAGTAATCTTCGGGTGCTTTGTAGGCGACATGCAGGAATGATAGATAGACTAGACTTTACAAAAGGAATTGGTCATAATACTAAGGGTAATCCTAATAACCCATCACAATGATAGTAAGAACAAAAGGTGGTTATATGCTCAGGAGCAAGACAACCGGGAGAAATCTCGGAACGGCACAATCGCTTGAAGGAATTAAAAAGCGTGAAAGACAAGTAGAATATTTCAAACATTTAAGGAGTAAAAAATAATATGGCATTTCCTACCATTCCAGAAAAATATTTAGAAGATGAGTTTCCTAAAAAAACCTTACCCCAAAAGGTTGAAGATACAGTTGTAGTTGCTGCAAGTAAAATTTCCGGAGGAGCTTCTAGTTTTTTAGACTTCTTAATCGTTTTGGTCGCAGCATTTTGGTATTTTTTCTTCACCGGGATTGCAATTGTTCTCAATAGAAAGCTCCCTGTTCAATGGTTGAGGCTTGGAACACATCTTGGGATGAGTAGAGTAACATCTCTCATTAAAAACGCCTCGCAGAATCCACTACAGAAGGTCATAGCCACGAAAAATGAACCAAAAAGGCAATTCAAAGTGGTTGATATAGATACTAAACGACCTTTTAAGCCTATGAAGGTTTCTAAATAGTCTTTCCGTTACCCGCCCACCCCAAACTTCGTCTTTCTGCTAAAATTTTTTCTTTATTTTTATGCCACCACCTAAGTTTCGTTTGTCTTATTCTCTCCTTTTTGTTCTTATCAGATGATAGTTGACTTCTAAGCATTTTTCTTAATTCTTAATAGCATCCATTGACCTCTATTATATCTTAATACATTTTCAATTCTTTTTCCAAATACACCTCGCCAGTCCCTATTTGGTTTGACTGCACAAACTACTTCATTCACCCCCTCCAATAGATGATTGACATAGCTTTCAGCATTATGATCATCCCAATGATCTATGATTCCAATGAAGATTGCGATTCTACTTGCCGGGAAACCTTCTCCATCTAACATTATTTTTTTGAAGAACCCCGCTTGTCTTTCTGCATCTCTTTTGGCACGACTTCTTTCCTCCTCATTTTTGACAATGACATTAACAGGGTAAGTCCATTCGGAAAGTTCAATGGCAAGAGGCAGAGCCTCATAGCCAATGACAAGAAGTGGAGCATCAGATTCTGTGGTATAGGTTGTTATAATATAACGCCACAGGGGATTGTGGACTCCTAAACGATCATTATATGTGGCATCATCAAGATAATTGGCTTCCTCAAGAGTTCGTGAAGGGTGATAGCTATTATCTTTCCACCCTTGTTGTTGGCTTGGGTGATTGTAACCTCCTCTTTGACCTCTTTGAGTCCCGCTTTTTAAGTGATCGTGTATGTTCATGCCATTTTCTAGATTTTACAGGATATTTCAAAAATTCAACATTTATCTCACCGCAAGGAGAATCGGTTACTACATAGAGGTGCTGAAACTGACGGAGATTTTCAGATACTTTTACCTGCAAAAACCTTACTTCAAAGTGAGAAGCGTTCCCACAATCGGCAGGTTTAATTGCTATAACATCTGCTATTCCTTTGCTTCCGGCAGCTCTAATAGCGTAATAGCCTTCCTTCTCAAGTTTGAGTTTGAGTTGTGATTCCCTTGCTCGGCTTCTGCGATAATTTATATTCATGTTTTTTGCCTCTGGTATTTTCTAATATATTGAAAAGTAACTTGGTTATTTTCTTGAGCTTGATCTCTATTAGTTTATACCTTCTACAGGCTTTACATCTAGTAGGAAGCGGAATCTTTTTATCCTTGAAACGCCCATATTCCTCAATAGAAACCTTGAAAGGATTGCCACACTCAATACAGTTTGACTCTGTTGAGAGTAGTTTGCTCCTATGAACCCTAACCATTGTTGTTTCAGTTGTTATTTTTATTGGTTTTTCCATCTTTCTTTTCACCCGCCTTTTCTAATGTTGGTTTGGGCGTGGGTATTCTAGTGCAAACAAGTTTTCCGGTTAGGAAAGCCTGTTGCCAATTCGGACTCCATTTAGCAGGATCAATTGCTTCACTTTTAAGAATATCTAATTCAATTTCTTTTAGTTGATTCTGCCAAAACAACATCTCCATCTGCCTTTCTTTTAAGGGCTTCAGAACAAACAATAAATCTCCCATCATTCCACCTGATAGACTTACTGTTTTTGTATTCGGATCTTTTTGATTCTTTTTACTCATACAAAATAAAAACCTCCGGATTTTAATAATCTGCGAACTTCCTCCTCATATTCAACCGGGACTTCAATTTCTTTACCTACCCAGATTTCCCTTCCAACGGAGGCTTCAAGTTCACGACCATCAACTGACTTGATTATTACTGTTCCTTCAGGTTTCACGATTACACTTGCAGTTACATTTTCAGCCGGGACTTTAGCTTTCGTTCCGTCTTTAAGAGTAACTTCAACCATATCAACAACTTTAACTTTCTTTTCTGTGGGTTTGACTTCTTTCTTTTCGGGTTTAGAAACCTCACCTGTTGAGATAATTTTCTCAATAAGTTCTTTCTTTTTCATTCCCTTGAAATCAATGCCTCTAGCCCTAGCTAACGACCAGAGTTTGCCCATATTCATGTCTTTTAACGATTCTTGACCTTCCATTATTGACTCACCCCCTTTTCTTTTTCATCATTCACCATTTCAGTATTCTTTAAGAACTCAACCTGGCTTTGATCAACCACTCCAGCAACAATCTGACCATCTTCTGCTGCTTTATCAATTGTCCAATGGGATTTACGAAATTCCCGGGCTGCTTCATTATCCGGAACTCTGAGGTTTTCCTGAGAAGCAGGACTATTAGGTGTAGAAACCTGTGGTATTTGTGGAGTATTCTGAACTCCTGAAAAATCTGTTAGATCCATATTATTTGCTAATTACCTTTTTTATTCCTTTTCCAGTTACCGCATAGAATAAGTGTATTGGTAATAAATATAATAAAATTATCGGTAACAATAATAATATTAGGAGTAACTTCCTAATCATGTCAACTAGATACTTCATTTCCCTCCTATCTTTTGAGCAATCTTATAAACTCCTGAGCTTGAGATACCTACAGCCAAACCTATTTCAATACCTGGCAATCCGAACCAGCCCAAGTAGCCAAAGACTCCTCCGGCAACAACTGCTGTCATGAACATAATAAAACTTTTCCAATTCTTATCTATAGCAAATTGGATGCCATTGACTAAACCTATTAAAACGAATCCTGCCATTGCAAATTCTTGAAAATCCATAATACTCACTCCCTTTCTAACTATTCATTCTACTCCACCAAGCTTTAATTTTGGTGATCAAACTTTCAGCCGGGATGTGAACCCGAACAACCTTCTTATTTACAAACTGTTTCATTTGCTTTGCCATTGGAGCATTGGCTTCAGTTACGGCATCCATAACTGCATCTTTAGTTTTTACCTGAAAGCGGGTAAGTATTTCCATAATTCCCTTAAGCGAGGCTTGGATTGTAGCCATGTCAATCTTGAGATTTTCAATATCTTTCCTGTCAGTTGAAAGATCCCGATCTATTCTATTTACATCTTCATCCAGGTCGGACAGTCTTTTGTTCATTGATTGTAACTCCGAGAAGATAGGATTTGTTTGTGCACCATTTGTGTTTTCAGTCATAATAGTATGATTATTGCGGAAGAAGTGCTTTGATCTTAGCCCATTTCTGCCACCACCATCCCGAACCATACAAAACATCATGGATGGATTTGAGAAGTGCAAGAGAAGTATTTGGCAAGGCTTCTAATTCGGTTATTTTATTGTTAAGTTTAATTAGATCTACCTGCATGGTATCAACCCTTGTTAGCAAAGCATCCTTCTCGTTTAAGAGAGTTACTATTCTTCTTTCCTGGTCTGCAATTAAGCTTCTTACTGCCTGGACTTCCATGTTGTTGCCATTCGCATCAATAATCGGAAGTATGGTTTGATCAGTTATCTCCGGAGCTATGGATCTGAACCTCAGAAAGCCCAGGACATTATCATAGACATGGGTAATAAGCATACATTTGTTATTGTAATCATCCGAAGTCGTGTTCCAGTTTTGATCAAAGGTCTGGAAAGTGCTCGTATCTCCAATTCCGTTTGCTACTGATACATGCCCGGCTGTGCCACCCTTGAACACAACAATATCTCCCACCTTTGGAACTGCAAGTGCGGTATTAGGAACTAACTCAAAATACTTAACTGTTAAATCATTTGGTTTTGTGTAGATCTCTGAAGCATATAAGTGCCTGATTGTATCTCGTGGAATATTAAGTGCATCCAACCAAGCATAGGCTAAGTCCATACATTGATTGATGTTTGATGGATCGTTTACCTCACAAGGTTTTCCATTCCACTTGCTGAAAAACGCATTGAACTTGTCTTTCATGTTATTCATTATACTCTACTTCTTTGTCTTGGTGTCAATTTTTCTATTCTTATTTTACCAACTAATTTTGCAGATCCTTTTGTTTCCGTTTCTATCTTTATATTTTTTCCACCCTTGTATGTAGTGAAAACGATATTCTCAGATCTTGGTCTAGCCATATCAAGACCTGCATATACTAATTTCGGAGCTGCAGCATTTAACATTAACGCTGTGTAGTAATCAAGAGTTTCGGATACTTTTATTTTTTTCTTTTTAGATCCGATTTTGATCCAATTAAATTCTCTTGTAGCTAAATAAAGATGATCATATTCATCACATCTTTCCAACCAGGGAAGCCTGAATTTAAGTAAGTATTTGTTTTCTGTAATCGTTATGTATTTACTTTTAATCTTTGCCATGTTCAGTTTCCTCCACAAGCTCCGCTAACTTAATTTGAGTTACATCTTTTGCGATCAATACAAACACAGGCACAGGATCAAAGAACTTAGCCACAGCAGGAGCAAGGCTTGTAATGTTAGCAGACTCTGGCATGATTAGCAGATACTTGCTTCGTTTGCTAATCTTAAATGCCTTACCTTTTTCAATTATTAGTTTCTTATTCATTTTCTTTTAACCAGATTAAAAAATCTTGAGCATTGTCTTTGTAAACAGTTTTGTAACCACCGCCACTACCGCTTCCAGCATAACTCCCAGATGAAACATACTCGGTTATTATTACCCTTCTAAACTTCCAATACTTTTCCATCAATTGTCTAACTGTATATTTATTTTGTTTTTTCATAAACTTTAGATGGGCTGCGAAATCGGGTTTCCCCTTAAATCCTCAGTTGGCTTCGCACACCTACAGTCAGATCAGCCCATCCTAAAATCTACGAACTATTATTTTTTCCCATTTCTTTTTATATGTTTCTTCATTACTTCCGGCAACCTCATTGGTATAGCCGGAACTGACTTAATATGTTTCAAATGATTTGGCTGATGAAATATTGATCTAGCTACATGATGTGGTTTGTCGCACCCCCTTACATCTGCTTCCTCATTAAAAGCCATTCCATTCATATCTCCCATCTGAAAAGCCAACTCATCTTCACCTGTCCAAATCTCTCTCGTCATATTGTTTCTTAGATATTATTCCTGGAAAGCTATCTGCGTCAACTGTGCCCTTGCTCTTGAGCCTAAGTCCCATGATATAAGTCCCTGGCTCTGATGCAATGATTGGCTTCCACCTGGCATAGTTCCTAAAGTCCGGGCATACATCTGTCTTAGCCCATTCACCCCCTGCCATTGTAAATTCTATACGCTGGTAGAGGTTGCCATTGACGGATCTTTTAACTGGTAAGACTTTTAGTAGTGTTGCTTTCATTTTACAAGTGATGTCCCAAGTATAAAGCCAATAAACATTGCTAAGGCAAAAACAATTCCCAACATACAATTATAAATAAACGGATCTTTCATTTTAGTTTCTTTAATATCTCAAAACATAACTGTGTCAATGCAATGGAAGTATCACAAGCCCGGAGCATAATGTCATTAAGATTTTCGGAGGCAAGTTTCATATCTTCAATAGACTTCCTATTTTCCTCAGCAAGTTTTAGAAGGGCAACTGATAGTTCATCTTTAGTTTTCATACTAATCACTATACTACACTATGAATTATTAAATGTCAATAGGGGAATTGATGAGTAATAACACCATTAACTATTGCATTTTTTGCAATAGAGTCCATACTTTGTATATGAAAAGAAAATATTATAATGCCCTGAAAATAATAAGGAGAGATGATTATACCTGCCAAGACTGCAAAAAAGCGTTTGAATTGAATCAGTTATTGGTTCATCACATAGACAAAAACCCAAGCAATAATTCTGATTCAAATTTGATTACCCTCTGTCAATATTGCCACAAGGCACGACATGGACTTCTTGCTGGTAAAAGAGAAGATGTTGCTGAAATGAGAAGTATGGGACTAACACTTCAAGAAATTGGGGATGTCTTAGGAGTTACTCATCAAAGAGTTCAACAGATAGATGCCAGAAATAGGAAACTGACATAGTTTGATTCTTTTATACCTCTTGCAAACAAAACCCCAGAGGTTTAGTCTGGGGTATGTCTTACAACTTCTATTCTATCACCCCCTCACAAGTAAATCCATTTTGTGCGTTTTTTGTTAGACAGTCCTGGGGAACATAAGTGGAGGCGGGACTTTAATAGTGCCTCCCGGATCACGAAGCTCATCCTTCAGCATACAGGGATGAATTTGTGAAAGGACATGTGAACCTTTGAACGATAGGAGGGAATGTCCCCCGGAAATGAAACAAGTTCCGGCTGAAGCAATCGTTTAGAAAATACCTGGTGGGGGGTTGGGGGGAACATGATTCTAGCCCAAGCCTTAGCTCCAGGGATAGTTTTTAACATGACCAAACAAGAAGTAATGAAATTGATTAAAGCCAAAGGAAGCAAAGGCAATGCCATAGCTCAAGCCTTGAAGGATTACTTTGCCCAAGAGATAGGGAGTGGAGGGATAAAGCCAATGCAATACTATCATGCTGGGGATCTCCAAAGAGAAAATATAAACGGAAAAAATGATATAGTTAAAGTGGCACAGCAGATCTTTGCTGTCTAGTTGACATGACTTGGAGTTACATCATAAAATTGAAAAGCTAGAATACTTCAAAAAAGTATCCTTAGTTCTCAGGCAGAGGCTAATCGTTTGGGCAAGCGGTTAGCCTTTTGCTATTATTTGAGGGTGGCTCTGCAGAGTTGTATTAAGCTCCAAAGCGTAGGAAGAACAACCAAAAACATAAACCATATAATGATGTCATTGTGTTCAACTATTCCGAACTTGGTTAAGAAAAATCCGACAGCTAACCACGCAACTAAGGAGTGCCACGCTATAATTTTATTTAGAAGACTCATCTTGATTCACCCCCTTTATTTGCGACCATCACGCTTAATGTGTTTCTTTTGACATTCAGGTTTTCTATCCGGGATGATTGGTTTGGTAGGAGTTGGACTCTGAGGAATTTCAACTTTAAGGAAAGTAACTTTCCCATTCTCTGCAACAAATGGTTTTCCAAGCATAACGCCTGTGTAAATATCATGTTCGTGTGTCATTACCTTTATTGTAGTCTGCGGGAGATATTACTGCAATTTTCTGGATACCTATGAGGGGAAATTCCCTGTAATCATTCCGGAGATAACAGTTCGCTTCCACATAATCTTCTCCGTTCTTAACCTTTAACCGCATGGGTTCAATCACTCTATCTCGGGTGATCTTTAGTTTTTTGTCAACGAAGTCAATCTTCAACCACCGCTTATCAAGGATGGCTTTCTCAATTGATTGTCTGAGGTATATTTGATTCATGATTTTTTCCTATGCCACATTTACATCTAGTGGCAGTTCTTATTGGTTCACCAATGTTTATTATCTCTTTCCTTCCACCAGGCGTAAGAACTATGGTTTCTTTTCTTTGAATGTATCCGTATTTAATATGATCCCTTTTCATAATAATTGTCTAAGGATACCCTGGGCTTTAGCCCTGGGAGGAATTAGACTTATCCCCTAAATTTAATAACCGTTCTTGTCTTTGAGTTCTTAAATTGTATGTTCTTTGTGGTAATACCTCGTTCAGTATTTTGAGTGAATCTTTGTTTGAGTAATAGAGTTTGAAGAAAATTTGAAGTTTCATCACATCCAAGTATTTTAGTGTTTTCTTTTTGCCGTCATAATCAATACACCAAGCATCGGGATTGACCAGATTTATGTAGTGAAAAAGTTCATCCCTCCATAAAACCTCACAAACCTTGTCTATCAATACCCAACCTTTTTGGTTTTGCTTTATTCTTGGTGACTTGTTACCCTTTTCCAAATCTTCTAAAATATAAACACCGCAATCTCCTATTCTTCCAATGTCGTATTTGATGTATTCTTCTAATTTAGATTCTGGTATTACTAGAAATCTATGAGTAAACAAACCTAAAGCACCGTTAAACTGGCTTGTTAATCTATCAAAAGTATCATATTCCGTCTTTATTTCAAAATAAGTGAAGGAATCTTTATCTAAAATAACAAAATCAGGTCTTAAACTACCACCAAAAGAAGTAAATTCAAATTGTTGGAAATTACCGTTACCTTCAAAAACTTTAGCCAAAACTTCCTTATAATACTTTTCGTCTTTTTTAATTATATCTGCCATTAAAATAACCTCCCTTGGGTGAAATCACCAATAGTCTGGTGCTTATTCCCATAAACATTAAATTGAAAAACATCCTTACCTTGTTGCTCTAAAATGTAGCGTTTCACCGCATCCTGTGATACGTGACCAGCACTACCAATGTAATATCCTCTTGCCCATAGGAAAGGAAACTTTTTGTAATGTATTCGGTAGCCAAGATAATTTAGGTCTAAAAATGCCTGTCTTAATCTTCGTGAAGTATTGCCTTTAATCTTCCTCACTATCTCGTAGGGTGTATGGGTAGGTAAGGCAGAAACAAATAAGTGAATGTGGTCTGGCATTACTTCCAATGCCAACATTTCTAAATTCAATTCTTTACACTGTTCCCCGATAATTTGCTTTAGAAAATCTGCTACCTTACCCACCAGTAATTTCTTCCGATATTTTGGTATCCAGACAATGTGGTAATTGATATTGTGTTTACAATGGCTACCACTTTTGACACTAGATATTTTGACTTGAATATCGTAGGTTTTAGGATTAAAGTGTGGGTATTGGTTAAGCATATGTTTTGTTTGAAACTATCGGCTTTAGCCGATAGGTGTCTAAAACATTCCGGGTAATCAATCTACTAAATTCAGCATAAAATCTTTTGTTTGGTTTTGCTGTTGTTTCAATCGCATTAGAATACATCTCTCCATCACTATCAATTAAAAAGAATTGGAAACGCCAATGTCCCTTCTTAGATGGAATCATAATCTGAACTGTTTTATATTTTTCTTCCATAAGCTTACTAATGCGGAGGCGGGGTGATAAGTTCTCCTCCGCACTATAAACCTACTTAGCTTTCACTATCTCCATTGAGATTGTAGGCTGCTTCCAATGAAACACCGGAATCGGCTATCATTGTTACCTCTTTATCAGACAATTCTGATTTATTTGGTGAAGGCATAATTGTATAGGTCGTATTCCTTGCGATCCCTTCCTTATTGATTGTGATGTCATACTTGCGTATATCACCATATTCGGCATTGGTTTCGTAAGCAACAATCTGTCTGAATACTGTGATCGGAGATTCGTAAACATAAGGTTTACCATCTTTACGATTTAACACAAGAAATGCGTATTTGAATTTCTTTGGCTTTCCGGCTTTACAAAGCTCACAGCCTGTATCAGAACAAATTGTTGTTGAATATTTACCCCCGGACTTATCTTCGTGATAAGCTACTTCTAAGGCTTTTGTGCAGATGCGGATTTTATTCGCACCATCCTCAAGCTTGAGAAAGTTACCACTTCCGGAAGGAATATCATATTTTGTTACATCTTCTATAAATTTTGGCATATTATTTTTGTTGCTCACCCCCTTTCTAATTTCGCTAACTTCTTCCAAATCAAATATATTATTGTCAGTAGTAGTCTTAACATCCTTGTTCTCCTCAATGATTCCGTCAATAAAAAGCTGATCTCCCTTACTTAATTGATCCATGCTTAATTCTCAAGAGTTCAGAAGCCGGAATCCGGTAGAACTTTCGTTCCTTACCGAATCCGACATTCTGTGCCTTGATCCTATGGGTTTCAATCATTCTAGTGATAGTCCGTCTGCTTACTTTCAAGATCCCGGCTGCTTCCTCAACTGTGTATAATTCGTCTGTCATTTCCATTATATTACACTATAGATACCTATTTGTCAATAGGATTCTGATTAAACCTGAATCATATTTCCGGTGGCAAGATGGACAAAGCATGATATAGTTCTCTCTATCTTTAGTATATTTCTTGCCATGTATCAGGGCATATTCAAATCTTTTCGGTTTCCGTAATGTTATCCCGGCTGCATTTTTTCTCGGATAAATACAATCAGGATTCTCACAATGGGTTGCTCTTTTCCAACGATACCGGATGTAAGTATGCAAACTCGTGTAGGTAATATTGTTTCCTTTCCACCTTGCACTTTTCTCACCCGATTTGCCCACCATCCAGGGAGCACCTGTCCTTTTATGTGCTTCACTCATTTTTTTACGAGTCGTTTTTGAATGTTTAGTATGAATCCTTCTCGCCATTGTAACCTCTTTCTATGACTCTCAAATTTCGGCAAATTTCTATCAAACATTCCTTAGTTGTCAAAAGCACCCGGACTTTATACTTCAGTCCCAGGTATTTTTCTGCAATAGGTTCTTGGGCTAGTTGTAACTTTGAACTGGCTTCCCTTTGCCCTTCCGTCTTTTCCATAGCGTGTAACAATTTCTTGTAATACGATCCGTAATATTCCGATTCCAATTTTTCAAGTTGTGGAATCAGAACTTCCAGTTCTTCCATCACTCCAACCATTTTTTCATTAGCTTCTTTTAATGTCATAATTTTTTCACCTCCGATCCGTCAATCTCCTCAAAACTTAACTGTCCTTTCCATCCGTCAAGTAGTCTGCGTAGTTCCGCAGTCCAGGCACTCCCAAACTGTTTCATAATCATCCGGGCTAGTCTGTTGATTGTATTTTATAATTCTATGGCTTCCACAATCCGGGCAAGTTTCATTGTCCAGGTGTTCCGGTTCTTCAATGTCCCGATCTTGATCTTCATCCATAATAGTTCACCCCCTCGCTACTTAATACAAACAAAAATATAAATAGTATGTATAAAGTAAATCCGAACACTACTCCTTCAATGAATGGAATCATTAAGCGATAGTTTTTCTGTCCTCTTAATAGTTTGTGGTGTCTTAACCATTGTCCGGCTAAAACTTTAATATCTCTAATAGTTCTCATAGTAGTTTGAATTTTAGTAAATACTTTTTGTTAAATCGTGGGCTACATTTTCCACATGATAATTTTCTTTTTCTGTTGTAATGGCTAATATCTCCGCAGTTTTTACAGGTCGCTATATACTTATATTTTGGTTTTAATACATTATTTGGATACAATCTTTGACCATCACACCCGATTGATATAGCCTTTTGTTTCCATTCGTTTCCATGATGTATTCCTTTCGGTAGTAAGGCGTGGGCTATTTCGTGAAGTATTGTATTTTTAACTCTTGCTCCGTCATTTAATAGTGTTAGTTCTCTTGAGAGTGTTATTTTCTTTTTTGAATAATGGCAACACCCGAAACGCCTTACCGAATAGTCAAACTCAAATGACCAATCAGTCAAGTTGTGCAGTTTCATCAGATCATGGGCTAGTTTTATAGTGTCCTTAATTCTCATAATTTTATTATACACCTATTGTCAAGTATTAACAATTATTGAAGTGTATTGTCTTTATTCTCGGTTATAATTATTGCTATGTCAATAGTCATTTACTTGCACCGGGATTGTATAAGTATTGCTCCGGGCATTGTAATGTCCCGGCTTCGTTTATATCCTTAGTAATTGCTATGTCTTACCCCCTTGATCATGATCATGACCTTGATCTATGTCTTAGCCTTAGCTCATGCCCTTGATCAATGCCTTAGCCTATGCCTTGACCTATGATCATGACCTTGATCTTAGTTAATAACATGACCAATGGCATAGCCTTGATACTGTATAGTCCCCATAGTCATGTCTTAGACTTAGCACTTAGCCTAAGGCATTGCCAATGCTATGACCTTGATCATGATCATAGCTATAGCTAAGCCTTAGCTATGACTATGATCTATACCATGACCATGACCATGATCATGACCATGATATATACCATGATCAGTGCAAGGCTATGGCTTAGGCTTGACCTTGACCAATGGCTTAGGCTTTGCGTTTCCAATAATCACAGCTAGAGGGTAGGTATAGCTCAATGCTATGCCCATGCATTGCCGTATTATGTCATTACCTTCCCAAACCCAGGGCAGTATCAATCCCCAAGGCTATGCTCATCCCCCATGTTCAAGGCTAAGGCTTTTCTCATCTAGTTGACATGGGCATTACCTAAGTCAATACTAAGTCTATGCCAATGCCTAAACCCATATATAAGTCTTTGCCTGTATCTTTGCGTGAGGAAATAGAAGAATCAGTTAAGAAGGTAGGGGCTTTTGAAACCGCAACTAAGTATGCTAAGAAGGCAGGGATGAGTGCTTGGGGACTTTATCACAACCTAAATAAGAAAGTTAAGAGTGGGGAGATTGTAACTAATCGGGTAGTGCAACCGTATAATGCAAAACCTGTTAAGAAGGCTCAGAAATTATCAGACACCGAAAAGCAGTTCCTGGAAGATCTCAAAACCGGGAAGAAAGATATATCTGAAATTAGTCGGATGGTTGCCGTAAAGGTTTTTGAGAAGATGCTTAAATATCCGGATGACTTCAAGTTCTACGACTTCTACCAAGCCCAATTACTTCAGCTTAAACAGGAGGAGGCTAAGAGTAAAAACACTTTGGCAATGGAACTTATTAATCGCTTATTTAACGGAAAGCTTCCCCCAACACATTGTCCTAATTGCGGGTTTGAAATAATCAAAATGGAAACGACTCAGGCGATTGAGGAAGGGGAGATTGTCAAAGATGATTAACCCATATGATATTCAGACTGCTATAACCACTCGGGATGTTGTTGCTTTTGCGGAGGATGTTCTCGGGATGCACCTTCACGAAGGTCAGAAGTATTGGCTAAGAAATTCTACTAAACCAATCAATGTCCTAAAACCTGCTAACCAATGGGGAAAGACTACGGCTGAAGCAATTAAACATGTCTTTCACGCAGTAACTAAGCCTCAACTTGACCGCTTTGACATGACTCTGGAGGATAGGATGCGGTTTGATTACAGGACTTTGAATGTGGGTAAAACCTACGAGATTGCCCGGGGAGTTTTGGAACAGGCTGTGGACATTACAGAGGGAAAGTATCTTCTACCTACAGGGCAATATAACAAATCTTTACTCCGGGGGTGGGCTATTAAAGAGGTTTGGGATGCTCCCCCGAAACTTCCCCAGATCGCTTGGTGGAATCACTCCCGGACTTTGATCAGATCTTTTGACGGACTTGGGGAAGCGTTCAAAAGACTACGACTCGCATTTATCTCGGCTGATGAGTGCGGAGATATTCCCGATCTAAAGCTTTTCTTAAACGGAACTATGCTCCCTCGTCTTTTCTTCTTTCAGGGTTCGGTAGATTTAGTTGGGACTTCCCAACCCAAAGGTGTTGAGTATGAGGAGATTGCGGAGGATGCGGAGGAAGATCGGGATCAGTATTTTATTATATCCGCAAATACGAATCCGGAGATGGCTTCAGTTTATACGAATGAATTTATGCCGGGAGATTCTATCAGAAAAATTGAAGCGATTGCAGATCCGGAACTTCGTAAGCAAATCATTTACGGACAATATGTGGATTGGGCAAAGCATTTATATTCTTGGGAGGAAATTGCTCAGATGTTTAGAAGCGATTTAGAATATGACCAAGAATCGGGCTTTTGTGAAGAACCGGAAGAAAACGGATACTACGCTTTTGCTACAGACCTGGCTGCAAGTGAAGATGAAACTTCCGTTACTTGCATTAGATATAATTTAAGGACTAAACTTGAAGATGGAAAGTTCAAACAACATCCCCACCGGGTTGTTTTTCATAAAGCCTGGAAGGGTGAGTCCCTACCACTCTCGGTTCAATACGAGATGATTAAGGAAATGTTCAACAAATTCCACCGGGTTTCTCCCGCAAGAACCAAGTTCATTTATGATGCAGGAAGTTTGGGAGGAAAAAATGCGGAGGATGCTTTCAAAGAATTACATGGTTATCCTTTCCCACCAAAAGGTAGGGGTTACGCAGAAATAAAAGCTGAGGGAATGGGTAAAGTTAAAGAGGTTTTGGGTAGAGAAAGGGACTTTATAGTTGGGGAAAATGGTCTGATAGTTGACAAGAATAAAGATTGGGGAGGCATAAAAGCATCTCCAAAACTTACCGGACTACGCAGACAACTTGAAATTGCTAGTAAGGATGATGTTAAAATAAAGAATGACCAGTTCTCAAGTTTTATGATGGCTCTACATTACATTGAAATGAGAGCACCGAAGTCAGGATTTTACAAAGCTGTAGATTTTAATATAATGAAAGGAACTGTAGTAAATTATTAAATATGTCTAATTTTATTATTGATGATTCGGTAGGAAAGAAAACGATTGAGAGGATTAGTTCTAAAGTCAAGGAAAGGATCAAGCAATCTTCTAGTGAGATCTCCGATAGAAAAACAATTATTGAAAAACGCCAGGACTTTTTCAATGGGCTTCATCACAAGTGGACAAATGTTATCGGGCAAGGAATCAAACAACAGGAAGGACACATCCAGGTAGTTATAAACTATATCGGCAAATTCTGTCAGAAACTTATTTGGATTTTAACCAACTTCCCGGCAAAAATTAAAATCGTTCCGGAAGATGAATCAAATGATATTGAAGTTTCAAGAACAGAGGCACTTGAGGATGCAGTTAGAAGAACCTTCAAAGAAAATAAATTCCAAACTTTGATTCTTGAGAAACTTGCAGTCAACCAAGTAAGAGATGGCGATTTTGTTTTTGAATGTAAGGTTACAGAAGATGCTGAGGGTAAAAAGAAAATTGTTATTTCTCCAAATGAGGATCTTCTAAAAATTTCTGTTGGTTGGGATGATGCTTCCGGGACTACATTTTCCTTCGTATCCTTTGCGGATACCTGGAGCATAGACAAAATAAAGCGGGAATTTGATTATGATGCAGAACCAATTTCTGAAAAAGAAAATACTTCAGAGAGCAAAGGTTCGCATCTTAATGATCAATACGGAATCCTGTCAACCCCATCAGGAACTGACGCTGGAAAAATTCCTTCTGGTAAATCAAATATTCCAAAAGCAAACATTGAGGATTATTGGGGGTATGAAGTTTTGAAATCAAAAGGCGAGAAACAATCTTCAGTCAAGGTTGTTAATTTGGTTTATATCAATAAAGAACTTGTGCAGTTTGTTGTTACCAAATATAAGAGGATTCCAAGATTTATCGGTCATTCCTTTATGGTTGCGGGTAAGCCATGGAGTAAAGGATTTATTGACGATTTGGTTGATCCACAAATTGAGCTTAATGATAGAAGTGGTGAGGAAGGTGATCTTGTTAGGGTAGGTTCACACATGAAATTCTTGGTTGTGAATATGCCTGATTTTGATCCTTCTTCAATTAAGCCTGGTAGTGGTCAGGTTATTTTCCTTGAAGGAGAGGATGTTGATTTTAGACCGCTTCAAATGTCAATTACTCCGTTCCCATCTGAATCTTATATTGACCGAAATCTTGAGCATATCTTCAACCTCGGACTTCCAAAGATTGCTCTTGCTGCAGGAACTGCACCCTATACAGGCAGGGTAGCTGCAATTCAATACCAACCAGTTGCGGATATAACTCAAAATCTTCGTATGAAATGGGAGGATGTTTTAACAGATTTGATTGGAACAATTCAGCAATACTTCATTGACTTCTTCCCGGAAACCCATCAGTTTATGCGTGAAAGTATTTACAATGAGGCTTCAAAAACATATGAAGATGGTGAACTTATTATTCGGGATGTGGAATTTGATTGGGAGAATATCCTACCACTTTCAAGGTCAGACAAAGTTGTTGATGCTTCCACAATGCGTGATAGGAACGCCATCTCGCTTTCAACTTATCTTGAACTTACAGGATTCAAAGATCCTCAAAAAGAAATCAAGAAACTTGTCAAAGAAATGGCTAATGAAGATTTGGTTTCTACAATGACCAAGTTCCAGCAACTATCCCCGGGTGCTGTTAAGGCTCAGATTGATGCTTCTCAAGAAGTCAGAAAAACGGAGGAAGCCAATGCTGAAACAATGGGAACAATGACTGAACTAGCTCAAACTGCATCAACCCCAACCAAAGCTCCAATTCTTTCTCCGGAACAGAATCAGGAGAGGAGGGGAATCTCCACTTCAACGGGAACACCTACTGGACAAACAGCAACAGCTAAAGGTGCAGTTGCTCAAACAAGTCAAAATATAAATGCACAGCAAGGTGTCTAAAACATGGCAATCACACTTAGAAGCTTATTATCAAAATACAAAAGCATAAGCAGACCTTCCGTTTTCTCTGGGAGTTCTTCTACATATTCCTCGGTTGCTAAAAAACAAACTTCGGCAGAGGATGCAATTATTGATGATCAATATGAGCAGGGTAACTTATCGGCTGAAAGTTATCTTACAAAACTTCAAGAAAGATTGGGCAGATCTGGTAATACACCACTCCAAAGTCAGAATTTAACTGAAAAGATTAGGAATGTTCAACAAGATGTAACTGATGCTGATTATTCAAGGGCTTATCAGGGAGGACAAATTGGTTCAAAGGAAATGTATGATTACGAAAAAGCCAAGTTGGATAAAATGACCGAACCCGGATCTCAGGCTTATATCAAACAGGAACAAAAGGTTCAAGGGCTTTTAGATAAGTCAGAAAGAGAAACAAGGTCATCTGCCAGAACTGCAAGAATGTTAGAAATTTCACAGATGCCGGAAGATAGTTCTGCAAAAACCTGGGAGAAATATAATCTATATGATCAGCTTGAACAACAGGCTAGGGTTGATGGAGATATTTCACAGGCTGATCAATTGGCTATTCAGAAAAACAATTATGCTTCTGCTGCGAAAAGAGCTGACATCAACGATCTTATTACCGGAACAAAACTCCAAACTTCTGAAACATTTGGTGCGGGAATAGGAGTTCCAACCGCAGAAGGTGGACAAAGTTTATATTCCGAATTAACAGGAGGTAAGATTGGTATAATTTCTCCAACTGTTAAAAACGCACTTGAGAGTTTAGATCGCCAAAAGAAAACATTGGATCGTTTATATCAAAGCAAGGATGATAAAAACGCTATGGTTTCAACTTATGAACAGGCGGTCAATGCTGCTACTGGAGATCAGAAAACCCAACTCACAATTGCTCTTAATAATCTAAAGAACGATATTGTGAGTATTGATAATCAGATTAGTAATACAACCCAAAATATCACAGACACAGTTTATAAGATTCAGGATGCAAACGGCAAAGCTGCTGCATCTTCTTTCAAACAAGAATTGAGAAAGAAACTCGCTGAAGCTGCCAAGAAAGAAACAGAGATTGAACAGAAATTCCAAAAAGGGGAAATCAATAAAATTGATTATATAGCTTCGGCAATTCAAGCAGCAGAACTTAAAGGATTTTTGTATGAACAGGCATCAAATGGGTTTGCTCAATTTGGGGATGATGATAATGCTCAAAAGTATTTGGATAGTATGAATGAAACTTTGGATCTACATGAAGGGCTTATTACTTATGCTCAAAATATTGACGATTATGAACCCATTATGGTTGATAAAGATAGCAATCTGACAAATATTCATGGGGATAAACTTCGCAAGGGAGATATTGTTTTGAGTGATGTTCGGGATTTGAAAATATCTGGGAGATGGAATGAAAACTATGCAAATGTTGATGGGGTTTTTCACAGAATTAAATACGATTCCAAGTTCCTTGATAAGGATGGGTTCTTGATCCCCGGACTTAGTGGAAGTGATACTGCGGAAATATTGGGTAATGCCTATGTTGATACAGTTAAAAACGGAGTAGTTTCACAGGAAAGAATCAGATTTCTTAAATCTCCGGAAGGAATTAAGGCAGTAACTGAAACCGAAGCACAGAAATTACTTAATGAACAAGCTGCTATTCAGAATCAAAAAGGTGAGTTGATCGTTAAACCTAATACTCCTGTTAAAAATTTAATGAAATCAGTAGAAGATATAAAAAGCTTTGTTCAGGGGGTTGTGCCAGGATATAAACAATATACCAACACATCTCCTAAATCTTTGAATATTGTTGATTATTATAAGAAAAATCTTTCACCGATTGTGCAAAAAGGAGTTGAGGGAGCTAAAAACATATTCCAGCAAGGAAAAGAATTTGCTTCAACGGCAATCAATAAAGCAAAGGATATTTTCCGGGGAATGAATATCTTTAATCCTCCTACTGTTAGTGGAAAACAGTTAACCCCAGGAGAGAATCAAACTCCATACGATAAAGAAATTAACTCTATTTTCGGAGAAGAAGCTACAGATGCTGCTAGGGTTTTGAGATATACAGACGAGAATGGGGCAGTTAAGGGAGAAAATACTAGATACCAGATTGGGACTGAAGTTGATATTCCTAATCGTGATGGTTCAATTGATCGTGGACTTTTTAGAATTAACTCAAATACATTTAAGGATTTCCAGAGAAGAAAAGGTCAACTTATGGCACAGTATGGAATTAAATCCTGGGATGACATGCTTAATCCTTTGAAAAATACAGCTATGGCTAAGATTATAAAAGATGAGCAGGGATGGGCTGCTTGGTATGCAGCTCCTGAAGATTTAAGATCTGGTAAAGAAGCAACTGTTTCGGCAAGTCAGAACTCAAGAGATCTCAGAACCAAGAATATTGAATTAGCTCTCGGACTTCCTGAAGGTTCTTATAAAAAGGGAATTGCTGTTGATCAGGCTGCAATTGATAAAGCGTATAGAAGCAATAACCAGGACATGATTAAACTTATGAAAGAAGAAGGATTTAATCCTTCACCAGAGCCTACACCAATGCCCACCGGAACTCCAACTCCTTCTTATCAGGGATCTTCTTCAGGTGGTAACTCATCTTGGAATCCACCTAGAATTGAGATTCCTAAAATCAATATTCCTCAGATTGCATCAAATATTGGACAGGCTGCACAAAAAGCATCAACTGCGGTTAAAAATTACTTTACCCCAACCTCTAATGCAGGACAGAATTTCTGGTCAACACCTGTTGCTTCTGGACTTGCCAATATCCAAAGAGCGGTTCAAAATGTTACTCAACCTGTAGTGAACAAAGTTTCACAGGCTGTAAATACCGCAAAGAGTTGGGTTAGCAATTTGTTCAAAAAGAAGTAATGGGATATTTTGATAATATAAAATTTAATGATATTACAGTAGGAACTCCGAAAAGCACACCTTCGGCTACACCTTCATTTCAACAAAAGGTTGAAATAAATAGGGCGAGATTAACTACTACTCCTGCACCCATACCACAACCAGCACCAGCTCCCACAGTTCCACTTAAACCTATGGTGCAACAGCCTAAAACAGGAATGGGTAAAGTATTCGCTGCACTCAATAAACCCTCAGAATGGACACAGAGTTTATTAACCAAAGGTAAAACTTATGAAGAAGCTTTGGGAAATGAAAATAGCGGTTATCATAAATTTAATGAATTTGTTGCCAAAACCAATCTATTAAGAATTATTCCTTCTTATAAGAAAAAACAGGATGAAAAATGGGAAGCAGCAATGAAAAATGATACTGCTAAAAAGATTGCAGGATCTGCAGCTAGATTTGTTTTTGATCCATTAAACTTTATTCCTTTCGGAAAGGTTGTTAAGGTGGTGGGTAAAGGTATATCTAAAGTTGATGATGTGGTCAAGGTTTCTAAAATGGCAGATAAAATGATGGATTGGGCAAGAACAACCCCCGCAATTTATAAAGTTGCTGAAAAGTTTAGTCCGTTTTTCAGGAATCCAGAGTTCGGTAAGTTAATGAAAGATTCGGAAGGAATTACAAGTAATAGATTAAATGATCTTTATAAGTTAATTAAAACTACTGCTAAAAACATGTCCCCGGCAGAACAAACTAGAATTGGTCAGCTTCTTGAGGGTGGAATTGATACAAGTGCGAAATACGAAAAACTAGCTGCTCCCCTGAGAGAATTAACAGAGAAGATCGGAAAAGAGGCTGTTGATTTGGGAATACTCAGTCGTAAGAGTTTCAATACTTACAAAGGAGTTTATATGAAACACATCTTTGAAAAGTATATTGATAACGCTGGGAAACAAGGATTTGTTAGGCGTGTAGCTCCGGGAATTGGGCAGCAATTTAGTAAAATGCGTAAAGGAGCTGAAGGTTATATCAGAGAATTTAGTGCACCCACATTTGCAGGAATCGGAGCAGGGATTAAAGATATTGAAGCTGCTAAGTTTTATAAGAAGATAGCTTCAGATTTTGGAGCTGGAATTGAAGTTGTTAAGAAAGGAAGAAAGATTGTTAATAGAATTGTTCCAGAAGGATTTGAATATGCACCCAAAGCTATTGAAAATAGTAAGATAGCTAAGTTTTTCAAGAACAAAGCTTTACCAAATTCAATTATTGAATATATAAACAAAACCTCTCAGATTAAAAAGGTTAGTGGATGGGACAAACTACTTAATGCTTGGAAGGCTGGTAAGACAATCTATAATCCCGCTTACCATATCAGAAATGTGGTTTCTAATCAGATCTTATCAGACATGAGCACAGGCAAGGGACTGGTTCAAACTGCATCAGACTATATCGGTGCTGTTAGACAATATATTGGGAAAGGAAATCAGAAGTTTGTTAATGCAGCAGAAGCTTTTGGGCTTATTAAACAGAAAAGATTTGGTGCAGCCTTAGATGAGTTTCTTGATGCTTCCAAAGTTGTAGAACAAAGTAAAGGAGCAAAGATTTTGGACTTTCCAAGAAAACTTCAGACTGTTACTGAAGAAACTTCCAAGCTTAATGTATTTAAGTCATGGATAGAGAAATTAGCTAGAAAAGCAGGTAAGTCAGTAGATGATGCCCTAAAAGATCCAGAGATAGTGCAGAAAGCGGTAAGTAAAGCGGAGGAGGCAATCTTTTCCCCTTATCGGTTAAGTCAGACAGAAAGAGGTTTAGCAAAAGATTTAATTCCATTTTATTCATTTACTAGACAGGTAGTTCCTTTTACGGCTAAAACTCTTGTTACTAATCCAGCAAGAATTGCTAAATATGGAAAGATGAAGCGGGAAGTTGAGAACTTTAGCAAAGATCAGGCTAGACCGGGATACGCAGAAAACTTCATTAGGCTTCCCTGGAAGAATAAACAGGGTGAAAATGCTTATCTTGATCCTACCTATATCTATCCTTTTGGGAATGTTTTTGAGGGTGGACAGAACGGAAAACTTCCTTTTGGGCTTGGATTTAATCCCATCTTTACAGAAGTTGCACAACAGATGGCAAACAAAGATTTCTACTATGATCAGCCAATAGCCAAGTATGAATCAAAGGCAATGCGTGGAGAAAATCTCAAAGCTCGTGCTGCTCATGTGTTTAGAACTGGTGCTCCACAGTTTGTGAGTAATGCAATCTCAAAGATACTTCCGGCTGCCACAGGACAAAAAGACTTTGCAGGTAGAGAAAGAAGTATGGTTCAAGCTTTAGCAGATACAATCATGGGTATTAAAACATCTTTTATTAGTGAGGATAAGGGAGTTTTGGATCAGTTTTATCAACAAAATAATATTATGCGAAGTAAGCAAAACGATATTAAGAAGGTTATGCAAGACAATTCTATGTCAGATGAAGATAAGAGAATGTTGCTTGAAAAGATACTAAAATAATATCTAGTTGACATGAAGCTGTAGAAGTATCTTAATTGATATAGTTTGATAGTTCGGGGGTGGACTGGTTTCAAGTTTTGTTACGAGTCCAACCCTGAGCTTATTAAGCTCTTAGAAAGGAGGTTGTAATGGAAAATAATAATAACGCAAATGATCCCGCAGGAAATCCGAGTGCAGCGAGTCCTGGTGCTTCCGATCCAGGAAGTCAGGGCGGTGAAACTACACCCCAGGGTGCTTCTCAAGGTCAAAATGGAACTCCACCCACAGATGATAAGGATGGAGAAATAAAAATTCTCAAAGAGAATATATCAGGCTTGAATAAAGCTTTGATTGATGCCAGGCGTTCAGGTAGGCAGAAAACTACTACTCCAGGTGGAGATGAAGGTAATCCTTTTGATTCCGAAGCAGGGCAATACGCTGCTGCATTAGAGTTATCTGATGCAAGGTTGAGAGGGAATATGGAAGAAAGACTAGCTCTTTATCCAGAACTTTCACCAGATGAGTTGCAAAGAATCAGGCTAAATCCCTGGGCTTTTGCTTCTCGCCAGTCTTTTCTTACAGGTGATTGGGAAACCGCACTTGATGAGATTGAAGATAAGATTGCTAATAGAGTGGAAGAACTTGCTGCCGGAACTCCCGCACAACCACAGGGACAACAGCCAAGTGCTCCAGTAGCACCTGCGACTGTTAATGCTAATCCAGCACCCGAAGGCGAAGCAGATAATGCAGAGCCGGGTAGTCCAGAAGATCAAAATCTTTGGACAATGCCATTAGGCAAATTGGAAAAGCTAAAAGATAAAGCTGTTGCAAAAATGTCCCAACCACAGCAATAAGATTGGAGGTGAAATAATATATGGCAGAAATGACACGCACACTAGGCACAGATACGATTGAAACTTACAATGTTCGTAAAACATTGGAATTCGCTAAACCTAAATTGGTTTATCCTCAATTCGGTGCACCCGATTTGACATTGCGAAGAAAAGGACAAACCGCATCCTGGTTGAAATTCACAAAGATGACAGTCCCAAGCACAGTCTTGGATGACTCTCCTACATGGAGTCCAGCAACTGTTGCAGATTCTACTGTTACAGCTACTTTGGAGCTTTGGGGAAATGGAGTAACCTTGTTAGAAGCCTTGAAGGAAACTTCCTTCTTGGACTTGCCTGATGAGTATAAAAAACTTGTTGGACAAAATGCAGGTGAAACTATCAACGAAAAAGTCAGAGATGTTTTAGTAGCAGGAACTAGCGTTAATTACGCAAATTCCAAGACAGCTAGAACCAACCTTTTGACCTCGGATACGATTGACCTTAATGACATCTTGGATACTGTGGAATCTCTTGAAACCGCAGATGCTCCAATGATCGGAGATAATTATGTCGCTATAATCTCTCCTTATGTCAAAACCCGCTTAATGAAGGACACAGACTTCAGAGAAGCTACTAGATACTTAGCAAAAGACAACTCCCTGTTTACAGGTGAAGTTGCTACTATTGATGGTGTAAAGTTCGTAAGAACTTCTACAGCTCCATCCATTGCAAACTCAGGATCAAATTCAACAGTTAGTTATGTTGAACAAACGATCATTCTAGGAGAGGGTGCTTACGGAATAGCTAGGTTACTACCTGGCGACTTTGATGTTATCGTTACACCTCCGGGTGGACATGGTGATGAATACAAAGTTAAAACCGCAATCGCTTGGAAGGCATATCTCAAGTCCGTTATCTTACAGCAAACCTTCATGAGAAGGCTTGAGTCCGCAAGATAAGCAGGTTGAGTAGTGAGATGGGTATTGTGCGACCATATGACTCAGCACAAGGTTAGCCCTAGCCTTATAGGGCACAAAAGTAAAAATATGTTAAGACCTAAATCAAAAAAAGAAATCTTGCCTTTTAAGGCAGTATTTGGCAAACGAAAGTTTGTCTTTCCTATGGAATATGCTACTGAGAATGTGGATGGTAAGAAAGGAATGTTGATTTCCATCAACAACAAAAACACATTCGTTCCATGTGGTGAGCCTGTTGACCTTACCTGGGAGGTATGGTCTTTGTTGAAAAACATAGGCAGGGTTGCCCGGATTGTAAATGTAGCAATTGACGAAGATGACAAAAAGAAATTATGAGGAGAACCTCAATTGGTATGGTTGGACTACGCCATTTTCAGGCTACGGAATAGTAAGCCTTGAATATATGGTTGCCCTTGAGAGGCTTACAGGTAAAATTTCTGTGGGTTGGCAGAGGAGAGAACCGGATAATTCTTCAGAATGGAGGATCTTATCCACAGAACAACAGAACTTAATTCATTACAAACCTTTTGATAAAGCTAGACTTGGGATAATTAAAACAACTCCAGAGCTTTTTCATAACAATATTTCAGATATTAAGATCGGATATACAATGGTTGAAAATAGTCGGGTAGGTAAGAATTGGGTTGACAAATGTATGGCTATGGATGCCCTATTTGTTCCTTCTAAATACTTAGTGGATGTGTTCAAAGAAAGCGGATTTACAAAACCAATCTATACAGTTAAACAGGGAATCAATCCTGAACTTTTTAAGTATGTAGATCGCAGGAGAGTTGAAAGGAAACCCCGAGAGAAATTCATATTTGCTACTGCCGGATGGCTTGATGAAAGAAAGAATTGGCAAGAAATGGTAACTGCTTTTACTTCAGAATTTGATAATAACGAGCCTGTAGAATTATGGCTCAAAAACTCCAATAATATGTTCGGTTACGAACAACCTGCAGACGAAAGGGTAAAACTAATTGACGAACTTCTTTCTTTTGAGCAGATGCAGATCTTCTACAAGAATATAGATTGCTTCCTTTTCTGTTCCAGAGCTGAGGGTGCGGGTATGCCCGGGAGAGAAGCTATGGCAACAGGGCTTCCTGTAATCATTACCAATTGGTCTGGTATGGCTGATGTGGCAGATTCCCGATACAACTATCCCCTTGATCCTGTGGCAATTGACATGCCTGATGCCAGGATGCAGGAGGAACAACCAGGATTCCAGGCAAGAATTAGTGTTGAGGAGCTTATGTATTGGATGCGTTACATTTACGAGCACCAGGATGAAGCCTATGAAAAGGGTAAATTAGCCTCAGCTTGGATGCACAGGGATTGGAATTGGGAAGTTTGTGCAGAAGATATGCTTGACACTTTGGTTAAAAACTTTGATTATAAATAAGTATGGATGAATTTATTGCATGGAATGATTGGTGGAGTCTAAAATATCGCTTCAAGATGGGCGAGGGCGTGAGATATTTCTCAACTAAAATTGCTCTTAATTTGTTTCACTTCAGAGGAGGCACTAATATAGTTGAAACAGGCACGATTAGAATGGCTGACGATATGAATGGTGGAGGCTATTCTACCCTTCTTTACGGAGATTACGCACAACACTATGACAAGCACTTTTGGACTGTTGATATTCTTCCGGAGGCAATAGAACTTTCAAAGAAAGAAACGGAAGGGTTCAATAAGAATACAAATTTCGTTACAAGTGATTCGGTTGAGTTTCTCAAGAACTTCCCGGAGAAAATTGACCTTCTTTATTTGGATTCAATGGATTGCCCAGAGAATGACGAGGCTGATTCTCCTCATCTAATAGCTTCACAAGAACACCAGTTAAATGAAATCAAAGCTGCATGGGACAAATTAACTGATAAATCTGTAATCCTTTTGGATGATAACAATTTTACAAACGGAGGAAAGTGTAAGCTTTCGGTTCAGTTCTTAATAGATAACGGATGGACACCTTTGATGGCAGATAAACAGGTTCTATTTATTAAAAATGCTTAAACTAAATTTGGGTTGTTGGAAAAGGAAGTTGCCGAAATTTACAAATGTAGATATTTGTAACCTACCTGGCGTTGATTATGTCAGGAATATTGACGACCTTTCCTGTTTTGATGATGCAACTGTGGAACTAATTTATGCCAGTCATTGTTTTGAATACTTTGATCGTGAAAAAGGTGCCCATGTATTAAAGGAGTGGAAAAGAGTTTTAGCTTCAGGAGGAACGCTTCGGATTGCAGTTCCTGATTTTGAAAAGATTATCAAAGCTTATAAATTCTTTGGAGATATAAATAGAACTCTTGGATTGTTATATGGAAAGATGCAGATTGATACAGTTAATGGTAGTAAAACCATATATCACAAGACAGTTTATGACTTTGATTCCTTAAAAGAAATGCTTGAAGCTGCCGGATTTGTAAATGTTAGAAGGTATGATTGGAAGAAAACTATTCATAAAGATTATGACGACCATTCTCAAGCTTATATTCCGCACATGGATAAAGAGCATGGGGTGTTGATGAGCTTAAATGTGGAGGCAGACAAACCATGAAAATACTTTATCTATCGTGCCATTCAATTTTAGAATATGACGAAACCAAGCTTTTAACTGAGCTTGGACATGAGGTTTTCAGTCATGGAGCATATGTTAATCCTCAAGCTCCGCAGGATATTAAACGACCTGCAACTGATGCTAAATATAACGAACATATGGCAGTTCTTGCTACCCGATTTTCAAAAGACAAGCTAAGTGAGGAGATGATTGAATGGGCTGATACTATTATTGTGCAGCATGTGCCTGAATGGATTATGAATAATTGGGATCAGATCAAGCACAAAAATGTAATTTGGAGAACAATTGGACAGTCAACAGCAGCCACAGAAATTCAACTTGCTGACTACCGCTATGAAGGGATGAAGATTGTCAGGTATTCTCCAAAGGAAAAGAATATTCAAATGAATTTGGGAGAAGATGCCATGATTCGTTTCTACAAAGATCCGGAGGAATACAAAGATTGGAATGGAAATGTGGAAAGGGTTATTACTCTTGGTCAAGCCATTCAAAAGCGTGGTGCTTTCTGCAATTACCAGGCATTTGATGCTGCAACTGCACCTTATCCAAGAATTGTGTTTGGAGCTGATAATGATGACTTGGGTGCTATGTGGGGTGGGCAGTTAAGCTATGAAGATTTGAAGCGTGAACTTCGGGATAACCGAGTTTTCCTTTATACAGGGACTCAACCTGCTTCTTATACGCTTGGATTTATTGAAGCTATGATGACCGGAATACCCATTGTTGCGGTTGGTAACGATATTGGAAATAGTCTTTTTAAGCAAGAACAAAATACCTACGAGATCCCGGAAATAATAGATAGTGGTCTTAGTGGCTTTGTTAGTGATAGCATAGAAGTGTTGAGTGATAAAGTTGGACAGCTTTTGAAAGATGAACCCCTGAGAAAACGCATCTCAGAGGCGGGTAGGGCTAGAGCCATAGAGCTTTTTGGCAAGGAAACAATTAAGAAACAATGGGAAACCTTTTTGAATAATTTATAAATATGTTATCAATCTGCACCAGTATCTATAGGGAAACCGACAGCCTAGAGGTATTTGTCAGAACAGTATTCGGGAACGCTTCAACTCCTTCAGAAATAGAAATTATTGTAGCTAATGATGAAACCTCACCAGCAACCGCAGATCTTCTTAGCAGACTAGCTTTAGAGTTTCCCAACCTTCGTTCTTTTAGTAGAACTAAAACCCAAAGGATTAAGTTTTTAAGAAATCGTGTTGAATTTTATAAGAGAGAAAATATTTTTAGTCCAGAGGAATTGACAAATATGGATGAGAGAATAAACCAATATGAAAGCGGGGAGCTTGAAACCCTATGGTTTCCCCCGGGAGTTCTATATAACAAAGCAGCTAAGATGGCGAGTGGGGATGTTCTTCTTTTAGTCCCGGCTGATTATATTTGTTTCGGAGATTTGAGTAAAATTTACGAAGCTTTCAAGAATATTCCTGGAGATATTGTTGGACATTTTGATTGGCTTGACACAACCTCTCTTGATCCAATGCCTGATATTCTAAATATTGTGCGAAAGACCAAACCTAAAGATGAATTTCACGCAGTTACAAATGATTGGTTACAACAGGCTTTTGCCAATAATGTTGGTCATGTTTGGCAACAACATGGTATGAGAATGGTCAAGAAGGATGTATTTGAAAAAGCAGGGTGCTATGATGGAAGGTGGTTTACAAGGTCGTGGAATGAAGATAGTCTTAATAGAAGGATGGAGCAATTCGCAAATGCTCACAGGCTTATGGAACTAGATCAAACTAAATCATTTAATCCTTACTTCGGAACTCTGAGGGGTAAATCCTGGAGAGAACCAAACTACCTCTGTTCTTTTTATTCAGGTTTACCCGAAATTCATAGTCAGTTTTTGAGTAGAATCCAATTCTATTTAGAAAGGGAAGCATGAAAACAATTCAAATGTTCAACGCTAAAATATCTCACAATGTAGCCCCCGCATTGTCTGAACTTATGGCGGGTGGATTTATCGGGGAAGGCGTAAAGGTTGTGGAATTTACTAAGAAACTTGAAAGCTACTTCGGCTGTAAAAACTTATTGCTTCTTAATAGCTGCACAAGTGCAATTACTCTTGCAGCCAGGTTAATTGGACTCAAGCCAGGAGATGAAGTCATTTCTACCCCTTTCACAATGATCGCTACAAGCGTGGCTCTGATGCCTTTTGGAGTTAAGATTGTTTGGGCTGATATTAACGAAACGGATGTGAATATCTCTGTGGATAGCGTGAGGAAAAGTATTACCCCCAATACAAAAGCCATTGTTGTAGTGCATGTTGGGGGGTTGCCTTGCAATATGGAGGGATTGTCCAAACTTGGGCTTCCAATTATATCTGATTGTGCACATGCGATTGACACTTGCTATCAGGGTGAGCACATTTCCAAATGGGCTGATTACTCGTGCTTTTCCTTCCAGGCAATCAAGCAATTGAATACCGGAGATGGGGGAGCACTTGTGATCAGAGATGATGCTCAATTTGCCCGGGCTGAGAAGCTTAAATGGTTTGGTATGAGCAGGAAAGTCCCGGAGGGAATGACCAGACTTGAGCATCAAATGACTGCGGATGTGCCTGAGTGGGGTTATAAATTCCATATGAATGATATTGCAGCTACAATCGGATTAGCAAATTTTGAGTGCCTGGATGATGTAACAAGTAGTAATGTGGATAACGCAGAGTTTTACATGAAAGAATTACAGGGAATCAAAGGTATAACTCTGCCCACAATTGAGAAAGATGCTTTACCTGATTGGTGGGGATTCTATATTTTTACAGATGAAAGACCAAAATTGATGGATTTTCTTAATAAGAAAGGAATCATCACAACTCCAATGTGGAGAAGAAATGACCAATATTCTGCTTTCAAAGAGGACTTCCCGAAGCTACTTCCAAATATGACCGCCCTTCAAAATAAGATTCTATTTATTCCTTCGGGCTGGTGGCTAACTAAAAAAGACCGAGAATATATAGTAGAATGTATTAAGGAATTTTCAAATGCGAATCAATAAAGATACCAGAGGAAAAGGTTTTTACGATTTATTCCCAAGAGAATGTGGGCAGACAGATATTTCCTTCAGTTACCCTGGCACAATTCGTGCCTTCCATATGCACAAAATTAAGACAGAATGGTTTTTCTGTGCTGGTGGAATTATTAGGCTTGTTTTAACAGATCCTTTTGAGGAGTTTTTCATGGAGAGAGGAGATATGGTTGAAATCAAACCTGGCAGATGGCATGGTTTTCAGATATTGGGAGATGAACTTGGGGTAATGCTTGAGCACTCTACACATAAATATGAGATGGATAACCCTGACGATTTTCGCAAACCTTATAATGAGTTTACTAATTGGGAGATAGAAAAAAAATGAGAAAGAAGGTGATTAGAAAATGAAAGCAATTGTTATCGGAGGAAGTGGTTTTATTGGTGGTCATCTCGCTGAATTATTACTAGCCAAAGGTTA
>Ga0209417_1001519_pt1 | contig 42039 bp, 34 predicted proteins | sample RifGroF2_FD_184002 | JGI IMG/M metagenome (GOLD analysis project Ga0209417, IMG submission 184002) | Groundwater microbial communities from Rifle, Colorado, USA - Groundwater F2 (SPAdes) (version 2) | ecosystem: Environmental > Aquatic > Deep subsurface > Groundwater | place: Rifle, Colorado... | reverse complement strand
CATAAATAAAATTGCCGAGTACGAAAAACTATCAAGCGAGGTAATTGCTACGGAAGAAATTTTAAGAGAATCATTATTCGGCAAAAAACCAAGCGCTGAAGTAATTTTGGCTTATGTGGATAACCAACCGGTTGCCTACGCGGTTTATTTCTACAACTTTTCTACTTTCATTGGAAAGAAAGGTTTATACTTAGAAGATCTTTTTGTGCTGCCCGAATTCCGTGGAGGCGGGCTCGGGAAAAAAATGCTCCTCTATCTATTTAAAAAAGCTGCGGACGAAAATTGCGGGAGAATGGAATGGGCTGTACTGGATTGGAATGAGCCCGCTATTAATTTTTATAAATCACTCGGCGCAAAACCGATGGATGAATGGACAACCTTTCGGGTGGATGAAGAAGTATTAATGAAATATACTTCTTGCTAACTCATGTTACGCATGCATTGCCCCGACATTTATGCCTGCCTGCAGCAGGCAGGTCGGGGATCAAATTAAACCCAAAGCTTGGGCTTTAGCCAAAAGACCAACTGTTTGTTTGGCTAAAGCCAGTCTTTGTTTTTATTTTAAACCACGTCCTGAAGGACGTGGCTATTCAATTACAAGTTTTGCGTAAGGCGAGTTCCTAATTGTCTTTTTTCAAACAGGAGGTAAGTTTTTTTGTTATTTCAATTTTGTTGAAGGGTTTGGAGATGAAATCCGTGAATCCCGCTGCAAGTAAAATTTCTTTTTCGTTTTCGAGTGCATAAGCGGTAACGGCAATCATCGGGGTATCGTTGTTCATCGGATTTTGTTTGATAAGTTCCATCGCTTCTTTTCCCGTAGGACCTTTCCCCAAATTAATATCCATCAGAATAGCGTTATACTTTTTTTCCGAGGCTTTTTGAATGGCTTTATCAGCTCTTGTCGCATATTCAAGCCGGCAAACTTTCCTCAAAAAAATCGTAATCACATCGCTGGTGGAGGGATCGTCTTCAACTAATAAAACAACCGGCAGATCATTCTCAAATTTTGTTTCTTTAAAAAACTCGGTTAAACTAAATGTTTTTTTTTCTTCTTGAACTGAGGAAGGCGGTTGGTCAGTCGCAAGAGGAGCTATCTCCGACTCTACTATCGGGAAATGAAGCGTAAAAGTCGATCCGACACCCAACTCACTTTGCACTTCAACCCTTCCGTTAAGTAATGAAATATACTTTTTAACAACGGTTAAGCCTAATCCCAAGCCTTCATAACCTCGTGAAACTCCTTCACTTACCTGGCGGAATTCATCAAAAATTATTTTACGGTTCTCGGAAGAAATTCCAATTCCTGTATCTGTAACTTCAACGGTAAAATATTTTGATTGATCAACTTCCTCTTTTTTGAGCGTAACGATAATCGTTCCCTCATCTGTAAATTTTAACGCGTTATTTAAAAGTTGAGCCAGGATTTCTTCAAACAAAAGTTTGTCGGATATCGCATAACATTCATCCGTTTCATTCTCAAAAAAAAGTTTAAGACTTTTCTGTTGAGCATAAATTTTATACTTTTCTGTTAATGTCCTAATAGAAGAAACTACGTCGAACAGTTCGGTTGTAAGGATAACTTTTTCCGATTCAATTTTTGAGAACTGCAAAATAACATTCAGCGTTTCGAGGAGTCTTCTGCCGCCATACAAAATGTTTTGTGAAGATTCCTGGATAGAAGGGTCTTCGGTGGAATCGTTTAATATCTCTGCAAACCCAAGGATTGAAATAAGCGGCGTACGTAATTCATGGCTCATATTCGCGAGAAAATTTGATTTTAACCGATTCATTTCTTCCGCTTTATTTTTCGCGTCTATCAATGTTTGTTCTGTTTTTTTGATTAGCGAGATGTCCCTTACCACACCAATAATAAGCGAGATTTTTTTCTTTGCGTCGATGAGCGCCTTCCCGTAAAAATAAACCGGGACTACTTCGCCGTTTTTCCGCTGCATGGTTAATTCGGTTTCGTAAAAATCCTGTTTTGCATAAATAGAGAATGATTGTTTGATGAATGATTCAAACCGCGTTGTATCGCCGAAAAGAATTTCACTTCCCCGGTTAAGCAATTCTTCTTTTTCATAACCGAATGTTTTAATTGCCGCATGATTAACGTTTTCAATTTTTCGCTCCGTTGGGTTGATTAGAAAAATCGCTTCCTCTAAACTATCGAATACTTTTTGCAGCAGTGTTTGAGAAAATTCCAGGTCTTCTACAATCTTTTTCTTTTCAGAAATATCGCGGATACTGTTTTGAATGAGAGTTTCTCCCCCGATCTCTATCAACCGCGCTGATATTTCCACAGGAAATTCTTCACCGTTTTTTTTCCGGTGTATGGCTTCGAAGATCACTCCCTCGCGGCTTTCGAACGCTTTTACAATTTTAGACATTCCGCGGATGCTCTTAGGAGCAAAAACCAAAACTACGTTTTGATCAATGATGTCTCTCCGGGTAAATCCGTACGTTTTTAACGCCTGTTGATTTACCTCAACTATTACTCCTTTTTGATCAACTAAAAGAATAATATCGTTTGCATACCTTGTTATTATCTGGTAATGAGAAAGAAGCGCTTTTTCCGTTACTTCGGAATTGATAAAATTCTTTAACTGCCGTATCCATTTTAGTTGATAGATAAGTCCGATAGATAAAGCGGAAATAACCACAAATAAAAAGGCATACGAAAAAAGAGATAAAGATTTGTTCTGTAAAATAAATGGGGAGGATTGTCTATCTAAAAATTGAAGATAATAAAAAGAAACAGTAACAATAATTATTACGAGAAGAATGAAAATTCCAATGAAGGTCTTCTTATATTTCTTTTGCTCTGTTGTGTCCACGTTGATAATAAATTTTTTTAATTTTTCTACCGCAACATAAGGAATTTAGGCTCTTAATAGAACAATATTGTTAAATTTCACCATTCCGGACCGGAAGGCGTCCGGCAGGGGAAACAATATTGTCACAAAACGGAAAAGATAGTTAAGTGTGCAATCGAATTTTATCTTTAATTTACTGTCGTAAATTACAAAAAATTAAATCATATTTTTACATGAGAAAGAATTCTTGAATCCTTCTCACAATCTGATTAAACTCTTTTGTTTTTGAAACGTACTTTTTATAAGTTTTCTTCCAACAAAACAAAATTTCGGGAATGTAGAATGCCGATAAAAAAAGCAGTGTTACCTCAGCCCCTTAAAATCAACGATCTTCGTTGGTTTTGCAATCCGCAGATTTTCGATTTCGAATCTACCAGCGAGCTTGAACCGAACGAAAGTATCATCGGGCAAGATAGAGCCCTGCGAGCGCTTAAACTTGGCGTAAACCTTCGGAGTCCCGGTTATAATATTTTTATTGCCGGACTTTCCGGCACCGGAAAAGCCACCGCAGTAAAAAAAATCCTTGAATCAATTTCCGCAACATGCCCGACTTTATTGGATTATGCGTACGTCAATAATTTCAACGATGCTGACTCACCGATCTTACTTACTTTTCCGCAGGGACAGGCGAAAGAGTTTAGGAAAGAAATTTCAAGTTTAATACAATATTTAAAAGATAGAATTCCCCAGCAGTTGGAAAGTCAATCTTTTGTTGGAAAGCGGAAAAAAATTCTTGGTGAGTACGATAAAAAAGAAAAAGAACTCCTTTCCCTTTTTCAAAAGAAAATTAAAAAAGATGGCTTCGCACTCGGCTCAGTTCAAGTTGGCGAAACCGCTCGACCCGAGATCATCCCGGTAATTCAAAATAAACCAATACCGGTTCAGCAACTTGACAAAGTGATTCAAGAGGGAACTATTACTCAAGAGAAAGCTCAAAACATCATCCACAAATACAATGAGTATCAACTGGAGTTGATGAATCTTTTTAAAAAAGGATTGAAACTCAGCCAAAAACTCCAAATGGAATCACTCGATCTTGAACGAAAAGAAGTTGATGTGCTTGTTAAAGGCTCAATGGCGGCTTTTTATGAAAAATATCCCGATGAAAAAATCTCGCTCTATCTTCATCAAGTTGAAGAAAGTATCCTGGAAAATCTGCAAATCTTTAAGGGGCAAAAACCCGAAAACGAAGAAACCCAGGAAGGGTTTGTTATTGATTACTTCCGTGAGTATGACGTAAATATCGTTCTCGATAATTCGAGTTCTACCACTTGTCCCGTTGTTATTGAAATTGCCCCCTCTTACACAAATCTTTTCGGAACCATTGAAAAAGTGAATGACGGCAGAGGCGGCTGGTACGCAGATTTTACAAGGATCAAAGCCGGCTCGTTGTTAAAAGCGAACGGAGGATTTTTAGTTCTAAACGCAACTCATGTTTTTGAAGAACCGGGAGTCTGGAAAACTCTTAAAAGGATATTGACCTTCCGCAAACTTGAAATTCAAGATTCTTACAACTTCTTTCAGTTTCAACCTTCTATCTTAAAACCGGAACCTATTGATGTTGATTTAAAAGTAATTCTCATCGGAAGCAATTATATCTATTCAATGCTAGCGGAATATGAAGATGATTTTAAAAAAATATTTAAGATTAAAGCCGACTTCGATTATGAAGTTCAGCGCACCGGCGAAATTATTGACGCATACGCCCGCGTAATAAAGAAAACCATAAAGGAAGAAAATCTTTTAGAGTTTGATAAGACCGCCATCGCTTATCTTCTTGAACTTGCCGCAAAATACGCAGGTCAAAAAGATAAATTGACCGCGCGTTTTTCAATCTTAGCTGATTTAGTGCGCGAAGCCCACTACTGGGCAAAAGAGGAAAACATAAAAGTTGTATCGGCGCATCTTGTAAAAAAAGCGTACGAAATGGCAAAAGACCGCCATGCGTTGTATGAAGAAAAACTTTCCGACATGATCCGTGAAAAAACTATTCTTATTGATACGGCGGGAGAAAAAATCGGGCAGATAAACGGACTCGCGGTTTATGGCTCTGACTTTTACGCTTTCGGAAAACCGACACGCATCACCGCATCGGTTTCAATTGGTAACGGCGCTATCATCAACGTTGAACGCGAAGCCGGTATGAGCGGAAAAACGTATGATAAAGGCGTGCTGGTTATTTCCGGCTATTTCAGAGAAATGTTCGGGCAGCAGTTTCCCCTTTCATTTTCAGCCAATTTGGTTTTTGAACAATCGTACGGAATGATAGACGGCGACAGCGCGTCGGCAGCCGAATTCTTTGCTTTGCTTTCAAGTCTTTCCAAACTTCCGATAAAACAGACGTTCGCCGTTACCGGTTCTGTAAATCAGAAAGGAGAGATCCAACCGATCGGCGGTGTGAACGAAAAGATTGAAGGATTTTACGGCGTTTGCAAGATGAACGGATTCACAAAAACTCAGGGTGTAATAATTCCCATTCAAAACGTAAAAGATTTGATGCTGAACGAAGAAATAATCAGCAGTGTAAAAAAGAAAGAATTTTTCCTCTACGCCATTTCTAAAATTGATGAGGGAATCGAGCTGCTCACCGGTGTAAGAGCGGGCAAACAAAATAAGAACGGAAGTTATGAGAGTAACACGGTTTTCGGATTGGTTCAACAAAGATTAAAAGAAATGTACAAAAAAGGAAAGAATCCTTTTAAAGATTTAACTTCTTCTAAGAAAAAACAGACCCTTCAAAGGAAAACCAAACGATGAATACGATGACCGAACAATTTTTCGCTAAAACTAAAATACTTGCAACGCTTGGACCCGCAACCTCTTCTACCGGGATGATAAAAGCTATGATGCGCGTTGGCGTTGACGGAGTGCGGCTTAATTTTTCGCACGGTGATTATTCTTTTTTTGAAGAAGTTTTTCATAATATAAACACCGCTTGTGTTGAAGAAAAACAACCTCTTGCAACTCTTTTAGATTTGCAAGGTCCAAAAATCCGCATCGGAAAATTGGCGGAAGATTTTTTTGAAATTGTTCCCGGCGATGAACTTGAAATTACTATTGAAGATATTCCGGGAACAAAACAAAAAGTTTCCACTTCATACAAATTGCTCGCGCAGGACGCGCAGATCAACGACATCATTCTAATTGATGACGGACTGCTTCGCTTGCAAATAAAAAGAAAAACGGATACTTCCGTCATCTGCGATATTCTTAACGGTGGAATTCTAAAACCTAAAAAAGGAATGAATCTTCCCGGAATGAAGCTCTCGACTCCTTCAATTACCGCGAAAGATTTCGCCGATCTAGAATTCGCGATGCAGTTTCGCGTTGATTTTATTGCTCTTTCGTTCGTTCGTCAAGCTGAAGATATTATTCTTTTAAAAGATTGGTTAAGCAAAAAAGGAAAGACTATTCCCATCATCGCAAAAATTGAAAAGAAAGAAGCCGTTGAAAATTTGGAAGAAATTTTGCAAGTCGCCGATGGAATTATGGTTGCCCGCGGCGATTTGGGAGTTGAACTTGAGCCGCAGGAAGTCCCGCTCATCCAAAAAAAGATTATCCATCGCTGTAACGAAGTCGGCAAAACCGTCATCACCGCCACACAGATGCTTGAATCGATGATCTCCAATCCGGTTCCCACGCGCGCGGAAGCTTCCGACGTTGCAAATGCAGTTTGGGACGGCACCGATGTGGTAATGCTCAGCGGCGAAACTTCTGTCGGGAAATTTCCGGTTAAAACGGTTGAGATAATGAATAAAATTATTTTAAACGCCGAGCAGCATATCCCGCACAAACATATAAATTACTTGGTTCCGGAAAACGTAAAAGAAAATCTTTTCGATTCAATGAACAAAGGAATCGTTTCCATGAGCCGCCAAATTAACGCGGATGCTATTGTCGGCTTTACTTCAAACGGCAAAACACCGCGAGGGCTTTCCAAGTATAGACCTGCTTGCAAGATCATTGCGCTATCTGATAATTTTAACACAATGAATGCGCTATGTTTATCATGGGGCGTAACCTCTTTATATTGTGAAGAAATTGATCAAAAAGAAGTGGCTATTTTTCTTGCAAGAAAATTGATACTCGAAAATAAACTTGCTAAACCGGGTGACACCATCATCTTTACGGCAGGCGGAGCAAAGGCGGAAAAAATCCGCGAGAATTGGATCCGCTTTGAAGAAGTTTAATCTTACGCATCTTATAATTTGTAAGTGAATGATTTCGCATATAAATTACTTGCAACATTTATAAAGAAATTCAAATGACAATTCGTCCCTCAAAAGTTGTAAATATCATTGGTTTTCCGGTTGATCTTGGCGCCGGAAGACGCGGCGTTGATATGGGTCCTTCCGCAATGCGCATAAGCCATATCTCCGAACGCTTACAAGACTTAGGTTATAAAGTAATTGACGACGGAAATATTGAGATTGAAATTATCGAACGGCAGACACCGGGTAATCCACAGCTAAAATATTTAAAAGAAATTCTAAAGCGGTCGGAAATTCTTGCAAAAAAAGTTGAAAAAAGTTTATCGGATGGAAATTTTCCGTTGGTGCTTGGCGGAGATCATTCAATGTCCATAGGTTCAGTTGCGGGCATCGCTTCTTTCTGCAAAAAAAATAAATTACGTCTCGGGGTAATTTGGATTGACGCACATGCCGATATGAATACCGACAAAACTTCTCCATCAGGCAATATCCACGGAATGCCGCTTGCTTCTTTACTCGGTTTAGGAAATAAAAGCCTTACCCATTTTTACGGGTTCGCCCCAAAAGTTAAGCCGGAAAATTGCGTGGTTATCGGCGCGCGAAGTATCGATCCTTTGGAAAGAAAAAACATCCGTGAAGTTGGTTTGCATGTTTACACTATGGCAGACGTTGACAAAATTGGAATTCACCGCATCATCTCGCGGGTGTTAAAACAATTTAAGAATAGTGTTGATCATATTCACATCAGTTTTGATGTTGATAGCGTTGATCCATCGGTGGCTCCGGGAGTGGGAACGCCAGTTCCCGGTGGATTAAGTTACCGCGAGACTCACTTACTGATGGAAGCAATTGCCGAATGCGGCTGCATGTCGTCTTTAGAAATTACCGAAGTTAACCCGATCCTTGACCACAAAAACCAAACCGCCCTTTTTGCCGCAGAAGTTGTCGCTTCAAGCATGGGACAGAGAATTTTATAATCGGCGGCAAGATGATTTTTCCTAATCAACTATTTAAATACGGCTTGCTTTTTTTGCTTCTCCCGATTTTGCTACAATTAACGGGATTTATCGATGTCTCTATTTTCTCCCTCTTTTCATTTGCTTCGTTTTTTATCGGACTTACCATCTTTTATTATTCTTTCGGAACAAAGAATTTTCTTGCGGTGTTTTTGGGTTCGGGACTTTTTTTTACCGGGATCATTTCTTTTCTGATTCAATCTTTTCTCATTAAAATCACCTTTACGTTTATCTTAACCGCAAGTATTTACATTACGGGATTTTCTTTTTTGATGGTTTATTTTGAAAACACAAAAAGGAGAATGGCGTTATATTCTGCCGCAGTATTAATTTTAGCTGCAACAGGAATAAGCCTGTTCGCGGGGAATTTACAACTTAGAAGTTTTTTCCTATCAATTAAAGAAGTTCTATCCGGGCATTGGCTTCTTTTATTAGTGGCGGTAATTACCAGTCTTTTATTCTACATTGAACAAAGACAATCAAAAAAATAATTTTACAAATCAACTTGCCCGGCTAAATAAACATCCTTCGAAGGTTTTTCTCCTCCGGCTAAAATTTCTTCCGTAATAAGAAAACTCGTTGGTCCAACCAGATTTAATCCGTTGAAATTTGCCACCGGGAAATATTGCATAGAAGTTGTAACGTTAAATAAACCGCCTGAATATTTTTGACCGTTTGAAATAATCCACAACTGGAAAACTTTATCGCTCGAAAGCAGCGGAAGATTAACAACTTGCAGCATGGCTTTCCGGGTAACCGAATCGAATAAAACCTTACCATAGGCGCCGGCAGCTTTAGGTGTACTCCGTAGATTAACCATTTGTAAATTGATGGATGCAAGCAGCGCGTCAACTTCTTTTGAACTTGATAATTCCGTCTTTAATGATTGAACAATAGATTCATATTTTGCGGATTGATTCTGTGTGGCAGTCTTAAAATCTTTCGAAAGATAATAATAGACTCCGGCAATTGCGCCAGCCAGAATAATAAAGACAAAGAAAACAACTCCGGTTGAAACGCCTGTTTTTACTTTTTTCACCTCCGGTGTTTCTTTCGTTTCTTCGGGAGCCGGTTCATCGATAATTGTTTCCGAAGTAAATGAAGAATAATTTTCATCAGTTTTGGCGGAAGTATCTTTGCTTAACGAATAGTCCGAGAGAGAAGACTCAAACGAAAAATCATCCTTGCTTTCGGATGTTTCTTTACTGCCGCTCTCGATGTTGTCAAAATTGCTTGAGAAGCCTGAATCGGTTATTTCAGTTGAGTACGACGAGTAACTGGAATAAAGATCATCTTCTTTTGGAGGTTCATCAGTTTTAAATGGAGAACTGTAATCTTCTGTGTCCGGAACATTCTTTTCGGGTTCGTAGAAAGTGTCTGCTTTATCACTGCTTACCGGTTCAAATTCCGATGTTCTATTTACATTTACAGCTGCCGGTTCAAACGGATCGGGAGCTGATATTGGTTCCGGTTCTTCCATTTCTTCCGGGGAAAGCGGAGAAGAAATTTGAGAGAATAATTTTTGTTCATCCGTTTCAATTCTCTGAAATAAATTTTTATGCTGAAGCGGAGAAGTTTGAGAAATTATTTGTGTGGTTCGTTGCGGTCTCTGCTGATCGCGCAAACGATAGAGTTTCCGCGCAACCATATCTTTTACCCGCTGATCGGGTGACTCAATATTTAAGAAAGATGGGAGAAGCGCAACTAAGTTTTGATATTCGCCAAGTTCCTGCCACGGATAATCCTGATTACTTTTAAAATATTCCATCATCAAATCAAATTCTTCGCGCTCCAAACAACCGAGAGCAAATGCGTGTAAGAGAGTAGCAAAATCTTGTCCGTTTCCGGTAGCCATTATTCTCCTCCCTTCAAAAGATTATCTTTTAAGTTGGAAAGTGCAATCTTCATTTTTGATTTGACGGTTTGCGCCGGGATTCTAAGATGCTGGGCAATTTCCGGCTGAGTGAGTCCTTCGTAATAAGCAAGAAAAAGAACATACTTTTGCGCGTCGGTAAGTTTGTTCAACGCTTTTTCGATATTGTCTTTAATGCTGATCGAAGTTTTTAAATCGAGATCATCAATTTGCGGTGAGAGACGCGGAACGACATAAAAATTTTCGTAGTCTTCATCGTAGGTGTCGGTAACTACACTTTTACTGCGCCGAACCGTATCGATAGCCTTATTCCGCGCAACGGAAATAAGCCACGTATAAGCGTCGCCGTTTTTAATATCGTAGTAATTAATTTTTCGCCAAATAATTACAAAGACGTCTATTAATACTTCTTCTGCAATCTGCACATCGCCGACAATTTTTTTAATTAAAGTGTAAAGAATCGGAGAATAGCGATTATACAATGTTTCTAAAGCGCGTGAATCGTAGTTAGCGATGCGCTTCATTATTTCTGCATCTGTTAAACTTGATAATTGCTCAGACAATGTTTTTTCTCCTTTCACATTATCAACTGCAAAACTAAGACGAATGTTTCAAAAAAACAACGAAAGCCGCAGAAGAAATCATCTTTTGTTAATTTAATTCTAATAAATAGTCGGCAATCTTGCCTAATTCTTTTACATCTTTATTCCCGTAAGCGGGCATTACGATATTCTTAAATTTCCCTTTATACTCTTTAAACCGGTCTTCTTCAAGATACGCGTTTGGATTCCGCAGATAATTTATCAGCTTATCTCTGGTGTAATACGTTTTTAATCCGACCAACGCCGGAGCCATTTTTGTTCCTTGTAACGCGCTTCCGTGACAACTGTTGCAGTTAAATTGTTTTACCAATTCCTCACCATTCGCATTGGATGAAGCCATCGTTTCGTTAGATTGATTCTGCGGCGTACCACCGCCCATGCCCATACTTGGAGATGAACCATATTCTGTACCCGCTAATTTTTGTAGAAAAAAGAGGATCACAAAGATTCCTAAAAAAGCCGCGCTCCAGATTTGTGTTTTTGTCATTGACCTTCCGTGTTTTAAATATTTAGTGTGTTAAGTTATAAAATAATTTCTTCTATTCTGAGCCAATTACCCGGTCGTAATAAGTTTTAAAAGATTTGATGGAGCTAACTATTGATTGTGCAATCTGCAACTGCCCTTTTTCGCTTCTAAGAAATGCGGCATCCTGCGGATTAGAGACATAACCGGTCTCGATCAACACACTTGGCATTGAAGCGCCGACCAAAACGTAAAATCCCGCCTGTTTAACTCCGCGCGGCGTTAAAGAAAGATTTTGTTCAAACTGACGATGGACCATATCGGCAAATTTTTCAGAATATTTCATTGATGAACTGTGCGCCATACTTACGAGAATAAAATTTTCATCCGTTAATTTCTGGTAGCGTTTCGGATCTTCTTCGTATTCAATAACTTTGTTCTCCCGTTCCGCAATGCCGATGGCTTCTTCAGTCCTTCCGGGACGCAAAAGATAAACTTCAAATCCATTCGGGTCTCTTTTTTTCTTCGGCGCCGCGTTGCAATGAATTGAAATAAATAATTTCCCTTCGTTCTCATTAGCAATTTTTCCCCGTTTGTACAACTCTACAAAATGATCATCACTGCGGGTATAAACTACTTTAACATCTTTCAAATTTTCTTTTACAAGTTTTCCAACTTTAAGAGCAACGGCAAGATTGATCTCTTTTTCAACCGTGTTGTTTACGCCGATTGCGCCGTAATCTTTTCCGCCATGTCCGGCATCGATAACGATAACATCAAAATTCCATTTCTCTTTTTTTGTATCGGTGTTTGCGGTAAACTTTTTATTGTGAATAGTTACAAGAAATTGTTTTCCCAAAAACTCTTCAATAAACTCATACGCGGAATAGTTTTTTCGGAGCGATAAAAAAAGATCGCATCCTGTTTCCGTGTTTTCGGCTTTTATTTCTTTAACCAATCCTTTTGAAAAAGTCTCTTCAACTTTCTTTTCATCAACAAAAACAGCGGGGAAAGTAATTTTAATAATATCATCTGAAATGGTGTGGGTAACTTTGCCTACTTTTTTAGCGGAGATTAGTTTTACCAGCGTTCCGTTTGCCTTTTCACTTACCGAAACACTTAGTGCGCTTAATTCGTGTTCTGTAATTTCCTTCTCTTCATTTTCCTTTTTTTCTTCCGGCGCCGGTGGCTGTCTTTTCACAATCTCTTTTTCAACCCGTATGTAAGAAATTTCACTCCCGATACATTTTTCCAGACGACTCTGCGCATACTCAAGCGGAAGATAAAGTTTATTTTTAACGCTTACCGTAGAAACCGGAAGCTGCACAACTTTTTCTGTTTTATCTTTTTTCATTTGAAGAACAACAAATGAATTCCTTGGTCTAACCTTTAAAACGTATTGCGGAAAGGTAATTTCAAACTGCTGCGAAGCGTTGTTGAATTTATAGTTAAGTTGTAATGCTTTTGAAAAAGATTCAACCGGCAAAAAGGTTAATCCGTTTTTACTGAACGCCTCAACAATTATTTCTTTAGCTTCATGTTTAATGAGTAACTGATAAAATTGCTGGGAAAATATCTCGAGCGAAAATAAAAGTAAGAATAAAATGATGCGCATCAGTTAACCTAAAAAAGGAATAAAAAAGCCGGACTTCTTTTTGTAGGTCTCAAAGTCTTCTTTAAAATGTTTTTGCAAAAGCGCTTCTTCCCGTTTTGCGCGTAAAAACAAAAAGGGAATCTGAACCAGCGCCAAAGGAGCCACCAGAAAACTTAACGTTGCGACCGCGGCAGCAACTTCAATAATGATCTGCGAGAGATAATGGGGATGACGCACAATAGAATAAATTCCTTTGGTAACCAATTGATGTTTTTGAAGAATAACAATGTCCTGCGAATAGTTAGTTCCCAAGAGTCTAAACGACCAGATCTGCACCCATGAAAAAACGAGATAAAACGCAAGCCCAATTACCCGAAACGTAAAATTAGTTTCATCGTAAGGAAGCGTTCCAAGTTGAAAAAGAGAAACGATCAACAAAACAAGAGAGATTGTTGCAAGCGTTGTTGGCAGATGCTGCAAATACGTTTTCGGTCTTTCTTTTACCTGTGTTATAGAAGTTTTAAATCCCTGTTTAGCGCCCGAAATGTTTGCGCCGAACGTTGCAAGAATATTTACACCGATGATCAGATTTATTGGGTCCATACCGTTTAGATTTTTGGTACAAATATAATGAAAAAGGGAATCTTCTTAGTAGCGGTTTGGGCAGTAGTAGTAAATTTGCGCCACGATACAAAAAAGGAAATAATCAAACATTTTTTCTTAGTCGCGTTGTGGGGTTTTGCGTCCAAGGGAATCATAATTGGGAAGAGTTCTTAAAGACTCAAGCTTTGGGAAAGTTGTATCTCGAATGACGGTTTTTTTTAGACTTGGGCTGTTGGAATCACCAGTAACTGGATAAAAATTTAGATCAATATTGTTAATACCATTAACTTTATTCGTGCCCCCTTTTTTAATTTTGGTTATCTTATCTTTCATATCTCTAAAATCAGTGATGGTAATAATGATTACATCGCTAACTTCAGGCAATATTCTTTTGCCAAAGGGATGGTAACTAAAACCTATCGACAAAGGCGCTTTTTCTTGTATTTCAGCTTTTGCTCTTTCCTTAAGTTTTACAGTAAACACTACTGTTTTTGTCTCCCCATCTTTAATTTCTCCTTCCCATCTATCTCTTCCGATGGTTTCAAAATATCCGTCTCCAACTCCAATGTATATATATCCCGGGAGACATTCTATCAGTGAATAAGTTACATTAAATACTTCATCGGCAAGGATAGAATCTTTCGAGGCGGTAATAGAAGCGGTATGTGGTATAAGCTGGGCATAGCATACTTCAAATGCGAATAAGAAAAGGACTAATAAAGTTTTCACAAAATCCACTCCGTTAAATAATTTATTTTTTCTGTAATTCTTCCAAATCAATTTTTTTTACGTTTAGGATTGACTGCCCCAAAAACAATTCAGCAACTTTTTTAAATGTGGTTGGAATATCACTTACATAAAAATCCTGGTAACCAAGCGCGTGGGAGTTGGTTTCCAACCCGATACGGTTAATTTCCTGCCGGACAATTTCAGCAGAGGCGACGCCTGAATCAATCAACTTTACTTTATCTCCAATTACTTGTTGAATGATCTTTGAGAGGATCGGGTAGTGCGTACAGCCAAGCACAAGCGTATCAATATTCAAGCCGCGCAGTTCTCTTAAATATTCTTCCGCGATTAATTTCGTGGCTTCGTGGTCTGTCCAACCTTCTTCCGCAAGAGGAACAAAAAGAGGACAAGCTTGTTCAAACACTTCAACTTCCGTGTCGTTTTTCTTCAGTTCATTTAAGTAGGCATGATTTGAAATTGTCGCTCTTGTTCCGATAACTCCAATGCGTTTCGTCTTCGAATGCTTTAACGCAAGCTGCGAACCGGGAGTTATCATTCCAATAATCGGAACGGTGAACTTTTCTTTTAAAACATTTAACGCAATTGCCGAAACGGTGTTACAAGCTACAACAATCGCCTTAACATTCTTTTCAATTAAAAAATGAGCGTCTTGCAGAGCGTATTCAATAACGGTGTCGTTCGACTTTGAACCGTACGGAACGCGTGCTGTATCACCGAAATAAACGATACTTTCATTCGGCAGTGTTGAGGCAATTTGCCGTACAACGGTCAATCCACCTATACCGGAATCAAATACGCCGATCGGTTTTGCTTTTTCCATGAAGTTCAAAAATCTATTCCTTATAAAATCTGGTTGATCGCTTCGGTTAATTCGGATTCGATGAACGAATAAAAATTTTCAGAAACTTTTTTCTGCTGACTATCGAGCACGTAGAACGCATCAATAATGTCGTCGCCGCGAGTTCCGATCTTAGCAAAGTAAATGCTGAGCCCAAGTTCGTTCAGTTTGTTTGTAACGTGATAGAGAAAGCCGAGACGGTCGGGAGAAAAAACATCGATGATGGTGAACTTTTCCTGTTCTTCAAATTTAATTTTTACTTTGCCGGGACGCTTAAAGAATTTGTTCTCGATGCGCCACCATTTTGATTTCATCTTTTTCATTTCGGTGTTCAATTCTTTTAAACCGGAAAGAACAAGAGAGAAATCCTCTTCAATTTTAGCGTAACGTCCGGCGTCAACTTTTTCGTTCGAACGGAAGTCCGTTACGTTAAAGTTATCAATGATGATCCCGTCTTTGCGCGTAAAGATTTTCGCGTCGTGGATATTCAGATCGTTTATCGATAACACTCCGCATAATTTAGAAAGAAGGAAAGGAGAATCTTTTGAAATAACGGTAACGTTCGTAAAACTTTCCATCTCCTTAAATGAAACAGAAACCTGAACACCGGAAAGTATTTCTTCAATATGAAAAGCGATCTCTTCATCGGAATAAAAAGAGGCGTAGCTTGTATCGTTAATGGAATCAATATGATCCTTCACATGGTCTTCAGAAATGGCGTCTGAATACTTGGAGATTTCTTCCGGCTGCACAAGCGTAGAAGCGAAAAGTAATTCCTCACCGGAAATATGATCGAGGATCATCGCTTTAGCTTTGCGGAACAATTCGTTCAGCATTTCATATTTCCATGAAGTCCACAACGCCGGATTAACAGCGGAAAGGTCAGCGTAAGTTAGTAAGTAAAGAAGTTCAAGCAATTCAACGTTCGGAAAAACTTCAACAAAACTGTTCAACGTTTCCGCATCATTTAAATTTCTGCGGAAGGCGATCTGCTCCATCTGCAAATGGTAGCGTACAAGGAAAGAAACTTTTTCAATTTCCGCATCGCCGTATCCAAGCCGCTGCATAATTGACGCCGCCATTTCCGCACCGATAATTTCGTGTCCGCTAACGTTAATCGGCTTTGCGATGTCGTGAAAAAGTAATCCGAGCACCAATATTTCTTTTTCTTTTAAATTGTTATAAATGTTTCCAAGTTCGGTTGTATCGTTCTCCAATTTTTCAACATTCTGAATCGTCATCAACGTATGTTCATCGGCAGTGTAACAGTGGTAAACGCCGTGCTGCATGTAGCCGTTCATGTCGTGAAATTCCGGGAGAAATGCATCCAGAATACCAAGTTCGTTCATAACCGATAAAGTTTTTCCTACGTTCTTCGGAAGGCGGAGAATTTCTCTAAAGAATGTTGAAGACTCCGCATCGCCTTTAACCGTATGCTGATCGAGACTGTCGATGATCTGCATTCTAAAATTTTCATCGAAGTTGGCTTCGTGCATTCCCCGGTAATAAAAACCGCGGAAGATTTCGGAGATGGTAAGAAATCGCTGTCCGGCAAAATAGATGATATCTCCCTTTAATTTAAAATCATCATCAAGATCAATTGAAAGTAGATCGGGAAGAGAAGTTGTAATCACCGCACGCATCTTTTTTGTGAACGAACGGTTAAAGCGGTAAATAACATTTGAAGAGTCAAAATATTCTTTCATCATTTTTTTATACCCGCCTTCTCCATATTGCAGAAGTTCCGCGATGGTAAGCTGATCTGCAAATTCCAACCTATCGTTTTTTTGCTTATGCAGAAAGTGAAGAAGATTTCTAATCTTTAAAATGAATTTAAATCCGTTTAACAGGCGAAGACATTCTTTTGGAGTTGTGTATTCATGTACCGAAAGAAGCGAGATGAATGATTCGGTCTGTGATTGCTCCGACTGCTTATTTAATATTTCTTTGTTGAGCAGAATGTAGATCCATTCGATCATTTGAATATCGCGTTGACCGCCGGCGGATAGTTTTACATTCGGCTCAATTACTTTTGGAGAGTTGCCGTATTTTATGTAGCGTTCATCGCGGTCTGCGAGAAACTCAGTAAAGATTTGTTTTTTTACTTTGTCGGTAATCGTTTCAAATAAAAGCGCATTCCATTTGTTAAAAAGTTCGAGCGAACCGAAGATGTAGCGTGTTTCAAAAAATTGGGTAAATGTGTGAAGGTCTTCTTTTAAGAATCGTTTAATGTCGGAAAGTTCGCGGATGGTGTGAGAAACTTCCAGACCAAAATCCCAGCAGCGGGTAACAATATCTTTTATTCCTTCTTCCGAGGCTTTCATGGAGGGAACGATGAACATAATATCAATATCGGAATAAGGAGAAAGTTCGCGGCGGCTGAAACTACCTGCCGAAGCAAGGGCAAACGGATAATGAACTTCAGCGGAAATTTCTCTGAGCAAATTTTCAACCAGAACGCTGTACTCAAAAGAAAAAGCGAGTGAATCTTTTAGTATGTTTTCTGCGGTGAGAAGTTTTTCTTTCTTTGCAAAAAATTCTTTCTGTATTTCTTCTTTTGATTTCATACTTTATTTTAACTGGAAAAGTTGGGAGATTGATAAACCGCTTCAATAACGGATGAAATGCCACCGCGCATGTTAAAGTCGCTGGTGATCTTCATGTACCTCGGCTGCATCAATTCAACAAGATCATTTAGGATTTTGTTTGTCACCGCTTCAAAATAAATTCCATCGTTGCGGAAAGACTGCAAATAAAATTTGTAACTTTTTAATTCAACACACAAACTTTCTGCAACATATTCGAGTATGATCTTTCCAAAATCGGGCTGCCCGGTAACGGGACAAACGGAAGTGAATTCGTGCGCCGTATGAATTATTTTATAATTTCTTTCCGGGTTTGGGTTTGGAAAGAGGACTAATATTTTTTGTTTATCGTTCATGCTAATTCTTCCTCTTCTGCTGGTTCAATGTTTAATTCGGACAATGTAAGCTCTATTGCGTCATACCAAGAGATGTAATCACCAACTCTGTTTATAACTTTTTTCAATTCTTCTTCTGTTAGTTTTCGATTCAATTCATCCTCGGCAAAATCTTGAATATCGCCAACACATAATGAGTATATGATTTTATTTCTTCTCATTTTTAACCTCTGTTTTGTTCAATAACAAATTTTTCTCTGTGCCACCTAATTGAATTAAGGTGTGGAAACATTTCCTTTTTCTTTGGCAAAAAAATCTTTGCACTATTGTCGACCAACTGGTTGGCAAAACTGTACTCTCCCATTTTGCCATAATCTTCTGGAAGGTGCTTCAGCTTTGAAGATGATTGAACCGTGTAGTTATCCGATAAAGTAAACCAACCTACATCAAATGCCCAATGATGCAGTCTACACAAAGATAGACCATTCCATATATCATCTTTACCCATCGAACTATGTGGTACAATGTGAGCTGCTTCAACTTCCCAGAAAGATGAATTTGGTGAATTTAGTTTCATTCCACAAACAGCACATTTATAATCATATGCTTCAATTACAGCTTGACGAAATCCTCTTGTTCTTATTAGAGCTTCTCTAGTTGTTTTGATAGACTTTTTATTCTTATCAATTGGATCATATTTCTCTGGTCTTGCTGTTTCTTTAAGTTTTTTTACAATTTTTTGAACTTCAAAAGATTTCGTTGAGAGAAATTCTTTTTGTGCTTTTGGAATATTCAAAAGCTTGAGTGTTTCATCATATCCATTTTCAGTTAGCATCCATTCTTTCTTGTTTGTAAGAAGAATAGTCGTTGTCGGTCTTGAGACCAGTTTATCTTTCGCTAACGAATCGGCTGCACGATAAAGCAATCGATGCCACAAAGGAGTTTTTACAATTCTATTTTCTTTTCGATAAATTCTTTCTAGAACAACTGTTCTTTGTTTTTCATTCAGATTAAAATCATCTGCAATTTCCTTTACAATTTCCTCACCTGCAGCAAACTCTTTTATTACGCCATTGTGATTGAATAAAGTCTTCAATAAAGCATGCTCGACATCTTTTCGTGTTGGCATTGCTAAATCTTCAAGCATTTTCCCTTCATAGCTCATTTGGATATTACCCTATGGTTATTTGAGTAAGTTATTTGCAACATCTCTTATTCATACTTTGGTCTAATTTTATATGGAATCGGATCTTCAATTCCCGCTTGCTGAAATCCGCGCAAACGGAAAGCGCAGCTATCACAAACTCCGCAGGCTTCATCTTCACTCTGGTAACAAGACCATGTTAAATTAAGCGGAGCGTTCAGCTCAGTTCCTTTTTTCACAATTTCTGCTTTCGATAAACTAATTATCGGAGTGATAATTTTAATTTTCGTTTCCGGTTTTGTTCCTTCGTCAACCATTTTTTCAAATGCGGAATAAAACTGGGGACGGCAATCGGGATAACCGCTTGCATCCTCATAAACAGCGCCGATACCAACAGCTTCTGCTTTAATAACTTCCGCCCAACTTACGCATGCTGCTAATATATTCGCATTCCTAAACGGAACATACGAACTGGGGACTTCTTTATTCTCAAGATCAGCTTTCTCTACCGCCAGATGAAAATCTGTAAGTGAAGAACCGCCTATTTTATGGAAGTGCGAAAAGTCGATGAGCAATCGTTGCTGCACGTTGTAAAAATCGGCAACATCATTAAAGGCTTTAAGTTCGCGACATTCCGTCCGCTGCCCGTAATTAAAATGGGCAAAAGCCAATTCATATTTTTCGTTTAAGATCGCTGCGGTAACACAACTATCCATTCCGCCGCTAACGGCAATAACTGCTAAAGGTTTGTTCATACTACTCTTTTAAAATAAAACCGCACTTAGCGGTTTTTCGGGATTTCATTTAATTTTGACTGCAAAATAAGGAAATTTCACCTCGATAGAAATAAGCTATGATTTTTACCCCGAAAACTCTTTTTAAATGAGTTTATTGCAAGATTGGTGATTGGAAAGCGAATCCGTCATTTCGAGCGAAGTCGTCATTTCGAGCGAAGTCGTCATTTCGAGCGAAGTCGTCATTTCGAGCGAAGTCGTCATTTCGAGCGAAGTCGAGAAATAAGCTTGTCGGAATCAATTACACCTCGACTTCGCTCGGTGTGATACCAAGAAAGATCGAGACAATTCTTAACAACTTTTCCATTCCCCGAAGTTGTATTTGCTTGCCAAAGTTTTATTCATCCTTAATCTTACTCCTAATCATAATCTTAATCCAGCTTTTAACCTGATTAAGATTATGAAAAAGATTCAGCCAGAGGCTGACAGGTATGATTAAGAATTATTGAGATAAATCCGGTTACTGCTTTTTCTGTTTTAATAACCAATCGTACAATTCTTGATTATTGTACGTCTCCGTCCAGGCATCATGCCATGCTTCGGGATAAATCGAAAGTTTTGCATCGTTGCCGCATTTTTTCAAAGCATCAACCAACTGCTGAGATTCTTTGATCGGTACAACGGGATCTTTGGCGCCGTGAAAAGCCCAAACGGGAAGCTTACCGATTTTGCAAATTGTTAAGGGATTTCCGCCGCCGCAAACCGGCGCTATGGCTGCAAATCTTTCCGGATATTTTTCGGCTAATGCCCAGGTAGCGTATCCGCCCATCGAAAGTCCGGTTATATAAATTCTTTTTTCATCAACTTTATATTTTTGAACTATTTCGTCAAGCAGGGCAGAAAGGTCATCCGTTGACCACCAAACATTTTCAGGACATTGAGGTGAAACAACAATAAACGGGAAATCTTTTCCCTGGTCAATAAGTTTTGGAGGTCCATGTTTTTTAACAAGATTGAGATCATGTCCGCGCTCACCGGCTCCATGCATAAATAACATCAAAGGAAATTTATCTTGTGAGGCATTATAATTTTTCGGGAGATAAAGGAGATAATCTATTTCAACTTTCTTGATAACTTCTTTTGATAAAGTTTTTTCTTGCTGCCCGACCGCTTCTTCTTGCGTTTGCTTTGAAGATGCGCATCCGGCTAAAAACAAAATTGCGGCAAAACCCAAACCACCGAACAAAAATCCTTTTTTCATTTTTCGTCCTTTCTATATAAATGAAACTCAATCGAAAGCTTTCCACTTTCTACTTTTAACTTTTTACTATCCTCATTTCCAATTTCGTGCGAACATGTAATAGACTTGCCTCGGCCTCCATTCATCATATCCATCTCCGTTCACATCCGGCGTCACCGCAATCATTCCCCACCATTCTTCATTTGAATATCCGTCGGGATGGGCGCCGGTTGCATAACCGCCGGGATCGTGGCTCTGTGAATTACCCGCCTTCCACCACTCATCTGTATATTCAAAGACCGTTCCGCCAAGTACAACATCGCTTGCGGAAAGAATCTGCGACCAGTTCATACTGTCGATTACGGATTGTGTTGTTTCATATTCCTGTTGTATTCTGTTATCTAACGCGTCTATCCCGAATTCTGTAATAACTAACGGCTTATTTGTTTTTGTTCTGTAAGTCTCAAAACGGGGAGTTAAATTGAGTTCATAAATATTTGTCGCCCAAAGATCAATGTACGTGAGAGATGCGTCATTAGCTTTCATAGAAGCGCTTCCGATGTTATAAATATTTCCATTACTAATACAAACCGGGTGATATTTTTCTCCTTCAATTTGGTAGGCAACTATTGCAAGTTCCTGGCAAAGCGAATACCAATTAGCGTTATTTCCGTTTACATAATTTTGTTCGTTTCCGAGATTCCATATTAACACGCCCGGATTGTCTTTCAAATCAATAACCATTTTTGCGAAATCGTCTTTTACTTTTTGACGTGTTTCCAATAGCGAGAGGTCATAACTCGTCTCAACCCAGAAGCCGGCTATTACACGAATATTTTGAGCCGCCATTTTAGTTAACATCGTTTTACCGGGAATTCCATACGTACGAATGGTGTTAGCGTTCATGTATTTTAAATATTGGATGCCGCGATCTTCCAATGTTGATGTTATCGGCTTATCTCCAATAGGTGTGATAGAATACGCCGCCCCTTTTACATAATAAGGTTCGTACACTCCGTCACCATCGTAATCAACTTCTAATTTTTTGTTAGTGATGCGCACTGGTCCCGCGCTTAGCGGTTTTATAAGTGGAAGAGCGCCGGTTGTAAAACTCCTTACGCTTGACCAACCTGAGGTTCCAACGCTATTAGTCGCATTAACCCTCCAATAATAAGGCGATAAAAAATCTAACAACGGAATTTGTTGAGATGTCGCAGTTATTCCTTTTTGACTATACACCAAGCTTGAGAAGGAACTATCGGTGGCAACTTGTAAAGTGTAACTTGCTGCACCATTGCTTTCATTCCACACCAGAATAACGGGAACCGCAATGTTGGATGATGTATCGTTTGGCGCTGCCAACGTTGGCGCTAAAGGAATCTTGTCGGCGGCTACAGGATTGCTTTCATCTTTTTTGCACGAAGCTACCACAAGAACAGAAACGAGAATAAAATAAAATGTTTTTTTCATATATCAATTTTGTTTTAAATATTAATCAATTAACTCAAACTCATCCTCAAGACATTCAGCAGAATTCGTTCCGACAAATACTTTGAACATTCCCGGTTCGGAAGCCAATTTCATATCAAGATTATAGAACTTCAAATCTTCATTTGTTAAAGTGAATTCAACTTTTTTTACTTCACTAATTTTCAAAAAGATTTTTTGAAATCCCTTCAACTCTTTTACAGGACGAGTAACCGAGCCAACCAAATCTCGGATGTAAAGTTGAATAACTTCTTCACCGTCGTACAATCTATTATTCTTCACATCAACAGAAATTTTCAGTGGTTCAGTTTTAGAAATTTTCTTTGAAGATAATTTCAAATTATCATATACAAACTTAGTGTAGCTCAAGCCATAACCGAAAGGATAAAGTGGTGAGTTGTCATAGTCTGCGTAATAAGAAGTATAGTTGTTTTTGGGATCATACGGTCTACCGGTATTTTTATGGTTATAATACATTGGAACTTGTCCAACATATTTCGGGAAAGTTACAGGCAGTTTTCCGCTAGGATTTACATCGCCAAACAAAACATCGGCAATTGCGTCACCAGCTCTGATTCCGAGAAACCAAGTTTCTAAAATTGCGGCGGCATGTTCATTCAGCCAGTTGATGGTAAGCGGTCTACCGTTCATTAGAACCGCAATTATCGGCTTTCCCGTCTTGTAAATTTCTTTTGCAAGTTCTTCTTGAACTCCCGGCAGATCAAGCGTTGCGCGTGATCTTGCTTCACCGCTCATATCCAAACTTTCACCTACAACCAAAACAACTACATCGGCTTCTTTAGCAGCTTGCATCGCTTTTCCAAATCCATCTGTTTCTTTTCCGGCGATTGAGCAGCCTTCTTCATAAAGAATTTTAGCTTTGTCTCCACATTTGTTCTTTATTCCCTGTAAAACAGAAACAACATCTTTTGCATCTCCTTGCTGGTTCCATGGACCAAGTGGATCAGCGGTTGAATTTGCAAGCGGTCCAATAACTGCAATTGTTTTTTTCCTTCTATTCAAAGGAAGAAACCAATCTTCATTTTTTAAAAGAACGATCGACTTCTTTGCAACTTCATAAGTAGCGTCTTTCATCTCCTGGCTAAGAATTATTTTCTTTTCCCTTTCCACATCGCAATATTTGTACGGATCATCAAACAAACCGAGGCGGAATTTTATTCTTAATATTCTTCGAACACTTTCATCAAGTGTTTTACCGGAAACTTTTCCTTCAGCAAGAAGTTCGCTTAAATGTTTGGTATAAGCATTTGATTCCATATCCATATCCAAACCGGCATTAAGCGTTAATTCACCTGCCTGCTTCAAATCTTTCGCAACACCGTGAGGAATTAACTCACCAATAGAATTCCAATCGCTAACCACAAATCCATCGAACTTCCATTCATCACGTAAAATTTTTGTGAGCAGTTGATGATTTGCCGAAGATGGAACTCCGCCAATTTCATTGAAAGAAGCCATAAGCGTTGCGGCGCCAGCATCAACACCGGCTTTAAATGGTTTTAAATAAACTTCTCTAAAAGTCCTTTCTGAAAAATCAACGGTGTTGTAATCGCGTCCCCCTTCCGCTCCGCCGTAACCGGCAAAATGTTTTAAACATGCTGCGATTGTGTTGTTGGTAGATAAATCTTTTCCTTGATATCCTTTCACACGTGCAACCGCCATTGCAGCGCCGAGAACCGGGTCTTCACCGCTTCCTTCAACTATCCTTCCCCATCGCGGATCGCGGGCAATATCTACCATCGGATTGAACGTCCAATTAATTCCCGAGGCTGAAACTTCAATCGCCTGCATACGCGCGGATTTTTCAACAAGCGCAGGTTCCCAACTGCTTGCTTCCGCAATCGGTACTGGAAACGTTGTGCGGAACCCGTGGATAACGTCTAAACCAAAAATCAAAGGAATTTTTAAACGCGATTTTTCAACGGCAATTTTCTGAAGTCCTCTTGTCATATCAGCGCCAAAGATATTTAAGAACGAGCCGATCTTTCCTTCAGCCAATAATTCTTTTTTTCCTGCTTTAGGTTCAGTTGAATGTGTTCCGGTGTCCCAATCGCCGGTAAACTGCACAAGTTGTCCGATTTTTTCTTCTTGCGTCATAAGCGCCAGAACGGAATCGATACGCTGTTCAATGTTTTTTTCGCTTTGGGATAAAAGATTTTTTGGGGTGAATAAAAAGAAAAGAAGTAAGAAAATGATGGTAGATTTGGCGTTCATAAAGTTCTCGCTAGTAAATAAAAGTTGAGTGAGCTAAAAATATCAAAACTTTATCAGAGATAAAATTTAACAGCACGGGAAACGAACAAATTTTGTGCCTTAATGGAAGCGGGAATAACTGAGATTCTGCAACTTAAATAAGCTATCTCCGCCGGAATTTATTACTCTGATAAAGAAACTTTTATTGAAATGATAATAGGGCAAAAAGAAGGAACTTCTCAAAGAGAGAAACCTTTTGCAATCATTGTGTGTTGAAGTATATAGATAAAGAAAACAACAGAACTTCCACAGTTAACTTTGAGCAAAAAGATGAAAAACAGATTGATTTTACCTGCTATTCTTTTAGGAACATTTTTATTATTCCTTTATTTTGCTTCCTCGCTGATGGGAATTCCCACTACTGCTAAATCAAATCGTATTTCACCGGATTCACTAAACAGCAAGGATGACTCAGAAATGGAAACAATGAATTTAAGTGAAGAAGAATGGAAACAAAAACTTACTCCCGAACAATATCGTGTACTTCGTGAAAAAGGGACGGAGCGGCCATTTACCGGTCTGTATTGGGACAATCACGACAAAGGAACTTACAAATGTGCGGCTTGCGGTGCACAGCTTTTCTCTTCTGACACAAAATTTGATTCCGGCTGCGGCTGGCCCAGTTTTTACGATGTCTCTTCAAGTTCCGCGATTGAGTTGAAAAAAGATTCCAGCTTTGGTATGATCCGTTTCGAAGTGATTTGTAAAAAATGCGGCTCACATTTGGGACATGTTTTTAACGATGGACCCGCTCCTACAAACTTACGTTATTGTATTAATTCCGCTTCATTAGATTTCAAGAAAGAAGAGAAGAAACCTTAAGTTTGAAGTCGGCAGTCAGTAGCTGGCAATATGCATGTTGATTTACTATCTGATACTTTGCTCATTCAATCATACAAACATTCACCCATGCTCTTGACGCTTTGTAGAACATAACACTCAGTCAACCGGTGGTTAAATATTACTGTTAATCAGAAGTATATTTCCATCTCGCACTTTTGACAGTTGAACCGTAGTCTGTACTTTTGTTTGCCGTCGTTCAAATAAAGCGGTTCTTTCATCTCGGGGGTTTTTGTGTGTCCGGTTTTAAGTGGACACATGTGAAGCTCTTCTTTGATGCAGTATTTTGTGGTCATCAGAATCTTTCCTTCAAAATCATCCAGCTTTTCAAAACCAGCTTCGATGGTTTCAACTCCATGCTTTCTATAAAATTCTTTTGCTTTTTCATTAACCACATTACCGGAGTAGTTTAAACTAATTTCCGGGAAGGCAAATGAATTATTCATCTGTTCACGTTTTTGCATTGGATAATTTTTAATTCTCTTTTCAAGGAGAAGCTGTAAAATTGTTCTCCTCAGTTCATTCCATTTTGAAACGGGAAGAAAGATGGCTTTGCCCGATTTGATACGAACATGCTCAACAGAAAATATTGTACTTCCCGATTTCTTTAATTGATTTTCCATTACTGTAATTGCTTTAAGTGAATCCTCCGGCTCAATTAATTCTATAGCTTCACTAATTGAAACGGCGATTCCATCCTCATCAACAGCGGAGATTATCAACTTATTCTGATCTGTTTGAACTTCAATTTCGCAATTGATTTTTCTTTTTGTTTCGTCTTTCGATAATTCTTTTATAAACTGATGATCGTGGTTACGATAGACTTTTGTCTCGGGCAGTAATCCCGACAATTCTTTGGTGAATATTTTATTTCTCTCAACACGGTTAATATTCATTCCAACTAAAACGTTCTGTTCATCAAAGAAGCAAATGCCGTCTCCGTTCACAAGATATTCTTTCGTCTCAATTTCAAAGAAATCGTTTTCGACTTTTTTCACTTTCCCAATTAACTTGCCAACTGATTTCGGTGTAGCAAATGAAGCAATCTCTTTTCCTAAACCGGAAAGAAAATAATCGCTGTATCCGCGATTAAAAGTTTTTTCGGGATCAGGAATAAACGAATAAATAATTTTCCCGCTTGAAGCTTTTTTAAAAGAGTTATTATTCAACAAAATTTCATCCAACTTTTGCCTGTAATAAGCGGTGATGTTTTTTACATAAGAAACATCTTTCAACCTTCCTTCAATTTTAAAAGAAGTAATTCCGGCATCAATCAACGAGCGTAGGTGAGCGGACAAATTTAAATCTTTAAGCGAAAGCAAATAAGCTTCATCCTTAATTATTTTTCCGTTCGAATCTTCAAGCGAATAAAGCATCCGGCACGCTTGCGAACATTCCCCGCGGTTTGCGCTGCGTCCTGTTGTTGCAAAGCTGAAATAACATTGCCCGCTGTAACAAACACAAAGTGCCCCGTGAATAAAAAACTCTAAATCAACATTCGTGTTCAATTTTATTTCTTTTATCTGTTCAAGCGATAATTCTCTGGCAAGAATAATTCTCTGCAAACCGGATTGCTCAAGAAATTTAATTTTCTCAACCGAATAATTGTGTGTTTGCGTTGAAGCGAAAAGGGGGATCGGCGGCAAATCCATTTCAAGGATCGCCATATCCTGAATAATAATTGCGTCAACACCGGCATCATAAAGTTGGTAAATTAATTTTTGAACTTCATCCAATTCGTTATCGTACAAAATGGTATTGACCGTAACGTAAACTTTTGCCCAATATTGATGAGCGTATTGAACAAGCTTTCGAATATCCTGCAATGAATTTCCGGCAGCAGAACGCGCGCCAAATCTAGGCGCGCCGATATAAACGGCATCGGCGCCGCAATTGATAGCTGCAAGTCCTCCTTCCAAATCTTTTGCCGGTGTGAGGAGTTCAATTTCTTTTTTTGTGTTTTCTTTTTCCAAGTCGCTTTACAATTCGTTTACAAATAAAATCGTTTATAACTTTTTTTTTGATAATTTTATAACTAAAATATAACACATTAAATGTGATCAACATTAACAGGAAAAAGAATGGCAGTGGTTCGCATATTGATATTGCTTTGCGCTTTAGCCGTGACTATTTCAGCTCAAAGCACAAATTTATTAACTAACGTTGAGAACCGCCAAAAACAGAGTTTAAACGGTCAATGGAAGATCATTATTGATCCATACGAAACCGGATATTACAACTACCGCTATCAACCCCGCACTGACGGATATTTTGAGAACAGAAAACAAAAAGATAAATCAGAATTAGTTGAATATAATTTTGATAATTCGGAGGAGCTCACCGTTCCGGGTGATTGGAACACTCAAAAAGAGAAACTGTTTCTTTACGAAGGAACGGTCTGGTACAAAAAATCTTTCCAGCACAAAAAGAAAAACAATACGCGCACTTTTCTCTATTTCGGCGCAGTAAACTATGAAGCAATTGTTTACTTAAACGGGGGAAAACTTGGCGAACATGTCGGCGGATTTACTCCATTTAATTTTGAAGCGACAAATAAACTTGTTGACGGTGAAAATTTTGTTGTCGTGAAAGTTGATAATAAAAGAAAGCGCGAAGGTGTTCCCACACTAAATACCGATTGGTGGAATTACGGCGGAATTACTCGCGATGTTTATTTAATTGATGTCCACGAAACTTTTATCAAAGATTATTTCCTTCAACTGAAGAAAAATTCTTTAAACGAAATCTCGGGATGGATTCAACTTGAAGGGAATGAAAAACTTCAAGAGATTACGATTGAAATTCCCGAAGCGCAAAAGTCAATTAAAGTTAAGACGAATGAGAACGGTTTTGCTGAAATTTATTTTTCTGCCGATTTAAAATTATGGTCTCCAAAAAATCCAAAAATCTATTCAGTAAGAATATTTTCACAGACCGATTCACTTGAAGATAAAATAGGTTTTCGTTCAATAGAGACAAAGGGAGATGAAATATTCCTCAATGGTAAGTCAATTTTTCTCCGTGGCATTTCGATTCATGAAGAAGCACCGTTCGGCGGTGGAAGAACGAATTCCGAAAAAAATGCCGACACACTTTTAAATTGGGCGAAACAACTCGGATGTAATTTCGTTCGCCTTGCGCACTATCCACACAACAAAAACATGATTCGCAAAGCGGAAGAACTTGGATTGTTGGTCTGGGCGGAAATTCCCGTCTATTGGACAATCTTGTGGGAAAACAAAGACGTACTCGCAAACGCGGAAAATCAATTAAGAGAGATGATTACACGTGATAAAAATCGTACGCCAATAATTATTTGGTCCGTTGCGAACGAAACCCCGGTTGGAGAAGCGCGATATAATTTTCTCCATCATTTAATTAATACGGCAAGAGAATTAGACCCAACACGATTGATCACTGCCGCAACGGAAATTCATTCTAAAAAAAACGTAATTACTTTAACTGATTCACTCAGCAATTTGCTCGATGTTATCGGCGTGAACGAATATATCGGTTGGTACGGTGGAACCGCTGAAGACGCGCCTAAAACAAGTTGGGAATCAAAATTCAATAAACCGCTCATCATTAGCGAGTTTGGTGGCGGGGCTAAATATAATTTTCATGGAGACCAGCACTCTCGTTTTACTGAAGAATATCAATCCAACATTTATAAAAATCAAATTGAAATGTTGAAGAAGATTCCTTTTCTGCGCGGAATGAGTCCCTGGATACTTACAGATTTTCGCTCGCCAAGACGACCGCTTCCCGGAATTCAAGATATGTACAACAGAAAAGGATTGATCTCCGACAAAGGAGAAAAGAAGCAGGCGTTTTATGTTCTGCAAAAATTTTATAATGAAAAAATAAAGTAATTTTGGATCATCGAAATATTCAATACATGAAAAATATAATTCAATTTATTTGTAATGACCGTGAAGTAACAACCGTTCTTCATCCGGCAATTACGGTTCTTGATTTTCTGCGAAAGGATTTGCACTTAACCGGAACAAAAGAAGGCTGCCGCGAAGGCGATTGCGGCGCTTGTACTGTGCTTGTTGGAGAGTTAAATAAAAACTCGGTTAACTATAAATCGATGAATTCATGTCTACTTCCACTCGCTTCGCTTCACGGAAAGCATCTTGTTACTATTGAAGGAATTAATCAAAAAGAATTGAATCCTTTGCAGCATGCGTTTGTTGATGAAGGAGCTACTCAATGCGGATTTTGCACTCCTGGATTTTTAATGTCGCTAACGGGATATTTTCTTGCGAATGATGTTTATTCTGCCGAAGAAGCGATCAATTCGCTTGACGGAAACATATGTAGATGCACAGGGTACGCCTCCATCAAACGTTCAGTTGAAACTGTTACGAATGAAATAAAGTTGAACAAAGATTATTCAACCATCGAAAAACTGATTGAGTTAAAAATTCTTCCCGATTATTTTCTGACGATTCAAAAGCGATTAACGGCAATAAAACCCTTCATAAATCAGCGCGCAAGCGATGTGCTCATTTCCGGCGGAACCGATTTATTTGTTCAGCAATGGGAAAAGCTTTTATCAAGCGATGTTCAATTTCTTCAAAGGGACGAATCAACTCCGGCAATTTGGATTGAAGTCAATAACTGTTTTGTTGACGCTCGAACCACTATTTCAGAAATAAAATCGTCTGCTATTCTTAAAAAATATTTTCCCCAACTCGAAGATTATTTCCAGTATTTCGGTTCGCTCCCAATCAGAAACCGTGCAACTGTTGGCGGAAATATTATTAACGCTTCTCCCATTGGCGATATGACAAACTTTCTTTTGGCTTTAGATGCGCAACTTCATTTAAAAGATAAAAACAATGAACGGGTTGTTCTATTAAGAAACTTCTATACCGGTTACAAGCAATTTGATAAAAGAGAAAATGAGATTTTAGATTCAGTAAGTTTTTCGCTTCCAAAAAATCATTTTCATTTCAATTATGAAAAGGTAAGCAAGCGGACTTTTTTGGACATTGCAAGTGTAAACACATCAATTTATTTGGAAGAAGATAATCTACAGATAAATGAATTGCATCTTTCTGCCGGCGGTGTTGCGCCTTATCCGCTCTATCTTTATAAAACAAGGGGATTTCTTCTCGGGGAAACAATATCTCCGCAGTCGGTTAAAGAAGCTGCTGATATTATTCAAACAGAAATTTCTCCTATCAGCGATGCGCGAGGTTCGGCGGAGTACAAGCGGCTATTGTTGCGCCAATTATTCTTTGCCCATTTCATAAAATTATTCCCGAAGATAATTTCGCTTGAGGAGGTTGTATGAAAAATTACGATATGACCCGACACGTTCGCGGCGAATCGCTTTTTGCAGATGATCTGCTAATCCCCGAAGGAACATTGTTTGCGTCTGTTTTTGCTTCTTCAATTGCTCGCGGGATAATTCTTTCACTTGATATTTCAGAAGCAGATAAATCTATCGGTGTAACAAAAATTATTCTTGCCAAAGATATTCCGGGGCAAAATCAAATCGGCGGAATTATTCAAGACGAGCCGCTGCTTGCAGAAAGTGAAGTTCACTTTTGTGGGCAGCCAATCGCCATTGTGCTTGCGGAAACTCAACTACTCGCGCGTGAAGCAAAAAAAAAGATCAAAATTGAATATAAAGAACTTACTCCGGTTACAGACGCACGTGAAGCTTACGCAAAAGGAATGTTGATTATTCCACCAAGAATTTTTTCTAACGGAAATGTTGAAGAAACATGGAAGCAATGCGATGTAATTGTTGACGGGACTGTGGAAACCGGGGCGCAAGAGCATTTGTATCTTGAAACGCAAGGAGCAATCGCCTTTCCGACCGAAGGAAACGGAATAAAAATAATTTCATCAACGCAAGGACCAACTGCTGCACAACGTGCCGCATGTAAAGTTTTAGGTTTGCCCATGCATCAAGTTGAAGTTGATGTTATGCGGTTAGGCGGCGGCTTTGGCGGCAAAGAAGATCAAGCAAATGCGTGGGCGGCTATAGCGGCTGTCTCCGCTTTTGTAACTAAGAAGCCAGTTAAGCTGATTCTCCCGCGACAGGAAGATATGCGAATGACAGGTAAGCGGCATCCTTATTCCCTAGATTATAAAATCGGTTTAACCAAAGACGGTAAAATATTAGCATACGAAGTTACGTTCTTCCAAAATGCCGGTGCTGCTGCTGATTTATCAACTCCCATTTTAGACCGAACACTTTTTCACGCAACAAATAGTTACTACGTACCGAACGTGAAAGCAACCGGATTATGCTGCCGAACCAATCTTCCACCAAACACGGCGTTTCGTGGTTTCGGCGGACCACAGGCAATGTTCGCCATGGAAGCTGCTATTTATAAAGCCGCTGATAAAATGGGAATTGAGGTTTCTGTCATTCAAGAAAAAAATCTTTTAAAAGAAGGAGATGAATTTCATTACGGGCAATTAGCGGAGAATTCAAAAGCGCAGGCATGCTGGAATGAAGCGAAGGATAAATTCAATCCCGGTCAAATAAAAAAGAACATTGAAAAGTTTAACGAAGAAAATAAGACCTTAAAGAAAGGTTTTGCTTTTATGCCGATTTGTTTCGGCATTTCGTTTACCAATACCTTTATGAATCAGGCAAGTTCGCTTGTTCATATTTATTCCGATGGGAGCGTTGGAGTCAGTACTGCCGCGGTTGAAATGGGGCAAGGCGTTAACGAAAAAATCCGTTTGGTCGCCGCGGGTATATTTTCAATTGATAAATCGAAAATTAAAATTGAAACTACAAATACTACACGAGTTGCAAATACATCGCCAACCGCAGCAAGCAGCGCCGCTGATCTAAATGGAAAAGCGACCGAACTTGCGTGCAAAAATTTGTCTGAGCGGTTAATAAGTTTCATTAAAGATGAATTTAGTTATTCTCCAAAAGACAAGATTGATTTTCATAATGAAAATATTTTTTGCAATGATAAGGCAATCGGTTTAACGTGGGCAGAGTTAATTCAAAAAGCTTTTTTCAAAAGAGTAAATCTTTCGGCTCATGCACACTATGCTGTCCCGGGAATTTTTTTCGACAAAGAAAAAAACAAAGGAAATGCATTTGCGTATTATTCATTTGGAACTGCGGTTATTCAAGTAACTGTTGATTGCCTTCGTGGAACGTACGTTGTTGATTCCGTTAAAGCGGTGCACGATTTCGGGAAAAGTTTTGCAAACGTGATAGACCGCGGGCAAGCCGAAGGTGCAATAATGCAAGGCATCGGCTGGATGACGATGGAAGAAATAATTTACAATTCCGAAGGCAAGTTATTAACCGACGCTCTTTCGACTTATAAAGTTCCGGACATTCATTCGGCGCCAAAAGAAATTGAAGTTCATTTTTTGGAGAATTCGGATAATCCGCTCGGTATTTTTAATTCAAAAGCGATAGGCGAGCCTCCGTTAATGTATGGCATTGGGACCTTCTTTGCCTTACAAAACGCGATGAAAGCTTTTCGACCTGAAAAAGAATTTCTATTTTCTGCACCGCTTACACCGGAAAAAGTTTTGCTCAGTCTTTACAAAAAGTAAAACTTAAAATTATTAACAAGCAATGTTTATTTTTGAATAAATAGATTTAAGGTTTTATGCTGCTTCTAAAAAATTGTTTCCATATTGAAACGTTCGATAACGATCAAAAGTATTCCGGATACGATATTCTTATCGAAAATAATAAAATAAAAAAAATTGAAAAAAATATTTCTTTACAAGAGAATCACGAAGTTTTGGATTGCTCAAAATGTGTGGTCATTCCAGGTTTGGTTAATACACATCACCACTTTTATCAAACCTTAACGAGAAATTTACCAGCCGTTCAAAACGCAAAACTATTCGACTGGCTTATCTATCTTTATGAAATATGGAAAAACATCGACGAAGAAGCTGTTTATTATTCTTCATTAATAGCGATGGGGGAACTGCTGAAAACCGGATGCACACTTTCGACCGATCACCATTATTTATATCCTAATAGCTTTACCGGCGATCTCATGGGAATACAATTTTCCGCGTCGGAAAAATTGGGAATGCGTTTTTCACCAACGCGCGGTTCAATGTCGTTAAGTAAAAAGAACGGCGGTTTACCTCCCGACTCTGTTGTTCAAACCGAAAAGAAAATTTTGGAAGACAGTTTGCGCGTTATTCAGCAGTATCACGACGCCTCCGAAGATTCGATGAAAAAAATCGTGCTTGCACCATGTTCTCCGTTTTCGGTTACAAAAGAAAACATGAGAGAAACAGCGCGGCTTGCTCGCGAACATAATGTAAGGTTACACACGCATCTCGCAGAGACAAGTGACGAGGATGATTATTGCGTTTCAATTCATGGAAAACGTCCACTTGCGTTAATGGAAGAAGTTGAGTTTATCGGTGAAGATGTTTTTTATGCTCATGGAATTTTCTTTAATGATGATGAATTGAAAACGTTAGCCGAAACAAAAACTTCCATCTCACATTGTCCTTCATCAAATATGCGGCTCGGTTCGGGAATTTGCCGCGTTACCGAGATGATGGAACAAAATATTAATGTCGGCATCGGTGTTGACGGTTCGGCATCAAACGATTCTTCCGATATGTTGGGAGAAGTCCGCAACGCGATGCTGCTTCAGCGCGTAAAATATGGGGCAAACGCGCTTACCGCAAAGCAGGCTTTTCAACTATCAATCGACGGCGGAGCAAATATTCTTGGTTACACAAAAACGGGAAAAATAAAAGAAGATTATCTCGCCGATCTCGCTATTTTCAATATCAATAAATTAGAATACACCGGAAGTCTCTCTGATCCTCTTGCCGCACTGTTGTTCTCGGGTATTTCGCATCAGACAGAGTACACAATAGTGAACGGTAAAGTTGTTGTCGCGAATGGAAAACTTGTCGGTGAAGATGAGGAATTGATTATCCGTAAAGGAAATGAGATAGCGAAAAAACTTTTTGAAATGAAATTATCATCGTAAACGATGATAACGTGTTTTATAAGTAAGTAGAAAGTAAAAATATGCTGCACCAAAATCTGGAATGGTTTTTTCCTCACAAAGTTGAAGAAGCCGTAAAACTCATTGAACAACAGGGAGTGATTCTCCACGGCGGAGGAACCCGCATTTTAAAAACATCTCCTAAATCAATTAGAGGTTTGGTCGATGTTGGAAAACTGAATTTAAATTACATCCATCACGCGGATAAACAAATTAGTATCGGAGCCGCATCAACGTACGATGATGTGATCCGCTATTCAGCCAAAACAAAAAAACTATCACTCCTCGCTCAAGCTTTATCTGAAGCAGCATCAACGCCTTTGCGGAACAGAATTACTATCGGTGGTTCCTTAAAAGACTTTCCAATCTGGTCGAGTCTTTACGCTCCGTTGTTAGCGTTAAACGCGCAGATTGAAATTGCGGATAAGCATGATAAAGTTATTTCGCTTGAAGAATATCTTGAAACGGGAGTTATCAAAACCAAACATCTTATTAAAAGAATTATTGTTGAAGATGAGCCGCACCTTATTGGTGGTGTAAAAAGATTTGCGCTGATTCGTTTTGAGTATCCTTTGTTTACAGTTGCCGTAGCGCTCCGTGTAAAAAAGAAGATAATTTCAGAGGCAAGAATTTATATCACCGGCGTTAAAGGAAGACACAAACACTGCAAACGCGCCGAACACTTTCTACTCGAAAAAGAATTGACCGACGATATTATTCAACAAGCGACAAAACACTTCACGCCTAAATTTGTATCTGATTATAAATATTCTGCGGAATATAAAGAGCAGACGGCTAAAGTGTTTTTTACTGATTTACTGCAAGAATTGAAAGGAAAACTTTAATGAAACTAGAGTTTAAAATAAATAATACGTCGAAAGCTTTTGAACTTTTGCCAAACGAAACACTGCTTAACGTTTTACGCAACAATGATTTCACCGAAGTAAAATGCGGTTGTAATGAAGGCGAATGCGGCTCATGCACCGTACTGCTTGATGGTAAACCGGTTAATTCATGCCAGGTCCTCGCGATGAGCGTGCAAGAAAAAGAGATTACCACTGTAAAGGGAATCGGTACGCTTTATACTCCCCATCTTTTGCAAAAGACTTTTGTTGAAGCGGGCGCCGATCAATGCGGATTCTGTTCTCCCGGAATGGTGCTCGCTTCTTACAGCTTGTTAAAAGAAAATCCTAAACCAACGCGCGAAGAAATTCTAACTGCGCTTGACGGTAATTTATGCCGTTGCACCGGATATGTTAAAATTGTTGATGCAGTTGAAATGACGGCGCAAAAATTGCAGACTAACAATTTGGAAATGGAGTAAGTATGTTCAAATATGTAAATCAACCAATTGAAAAAATTGACGGACTTGCGCTCGTTACCGGCGAAGAAAAATATACAGACGATTTTTCTTTTAACAACATGCTTTACGTTTCAGTTTTGCATTCAGGATATGCTTACGCGAAGATAATTGATATCGATGATACTGAAGCGCGAAAAATGCACGGTGTTGTAGAAATTCTTTCGTATAAAAACGTTAACCAAATTTTGTACACAACCGCGGGACAAGGTTATCCCGAACCTTCACCGTATGACACGCTTCTCTTTGGAAAAACCATGCGGTTTGTGGGTGATAACGTTTGTGCGGTTGCCGCGGAAACAAAAGAGATAGCCGATGAAGCGATCAAAAAAATAAAAGTAACGTATAAAGAATTAAAGCCAATTTTGAATTTAGAAAAATCAGAAGGCTCTCCGATCATCATCCACAAAGATGATGGAGCGTTCCCCAAGATCCCGGTTTTTTATGATGCAAAGAAAAACATCGCATCTAAGGTGGAAGCCAATGTCGGTGATTTTGATAAAGCGTTTAAAAAATCCTCCCGGAAAATTGAGTTTGATTTTTATTGTTCATATGGCGCTCACTGCGCGATAGAGCCTCACGCTTCGGTTTCTTATCTCGATTTAAGAGGCAGACTTGTAATTATCTCTACCACACAAGTTCCGTTTCATGTAAGAAGAATTGTTTCTCATGTAGCCGAAATTCCGGTTTCTAAAATTCGTGTAATTAAGCCAAGACTCGGCGGCGGGTTCGGCGGTAAACAAGAAATTCTACTTGAACCGATCGTCGCGTTGATGACATGGAGAACAAAGCGCCCTGCTAAATTAGTTTATTCAAGAAGAGAAGTTTTTAAATCCACCCGGTGCAGACACGAATATAAAACAAAACTTGAGGTCGGTTATGAAGCCGACGGAACCATTAACGCGCTTCATCTTGATGCGCTGGAAAATGCCGGGGGCTATGGTTCACACGCGTTAACGGTGCTTGCGAACGCCGGATCAAAAACTTTACCGCTGTTAAATAAAATTGAAAATCTCCGGTTTACCGGAATGGGTGTCTACACTAATCTTCCGGTTGGCGGTGCTTACCGTGGTTACGGTGCCACAGAAGCTTATCCCGGGTACGCACAAGCCATCGATATGGTTTGTGAAGACTGCGGTCTTGATGTTGTTGAGTATTATAAAAAATGGTGCATTAAGTCGGGCGAAACGTCGGCAATATTTCAAGCGTTAGGTGAAGGAAAAGAAGGTGTGGCAATGAACATCGGCTCAACTTCGCTTGTTGAATGTCTTGACGAAGGAGCGAAACTTTCTGATTGGTACGCGAAGAGAAAATTATACGGACCGGATTCCGAGTACAACAAAGGGAAGCGGTTGAAACGCGGCATCGGTATGGTTGCAATGATGCAAGGTTCCGCTATCCCGGAAATTGATATGGCTTCCGCTTATATTAAAATGAATGACGATGGTTCATTCAATCTAAATGTTGGGGCAACGGATTTAGGAACCGGTTCGGATACTGTACTCGCGCAAATCGCTTCCGAAGTTCTTGATACTCCTGTGGAAAGTTTTATTGTTTATTCTTCCGATACTGATTTCACACCGTTCGATACCGGAGCTTATGCCTCTTCAACAACTTATCTATCGGGACAAGCAGTTAGAAAATGTGCGGAAGAAATTAAAAAACAAATTCTGAAAGTCGGGGCTGAAATGCTTTCGCTTTCAAATGATGAAGTTGAATTAAACGACAGCAGAGTTACTGCAAAAGAAAATATAAAGGAAGAAGTTTCCTTTGCGGAAATTTGCCAGTACAGTTTGTATCAAAAAAATCAATTTCAAATTCAAGCAACGGCTTCGCACATTTCACCGAAATCTCCGCCGCCGTTCGCTGTTCATTTTATTGAGATTGAAGTTGACACATTTACCGGAATTATTAAAGTGTTGAATTATACCGCCACGGTTGATTGCGGAACGCCGATCAATCCGGTAACCTCTGAAGGACAAGTTGAAGGAGCTATCGTAAACGGTTTGTCTTACGCATTGTTTGAAAATTATTATTTCTCTCCGCACGGAAAAATGTTGAATGATACGTTCGGAAAGTTCGGTGTTTACACCGCGTTTGACGTTCCTCCGATCAAAGTGAAGTTGATAAAATCATATGAAGAGACGGGACCTTACGGCGCGAAATCTATTTCGGAAATAAATATCAACGGCGCTTTGCCCGCGATAGCGAACGCGTTTTACAATGCTACCGGAAAGAGATTACATAACGGACCTTTTGCGCCCGAATCTATTTTAAAAGTTCTGTCGGAAAAATAATGATCTTAAAAAACTGCTACATCTATGATGAAGCGACGGGAAAAGAAAAGCTTGTTGATTTTCATGTGGATGAAAAAATTACTGCAGTTAAAGAAGAACCGATAAAAACAGTTTCGACAGAGTACACGATTGAAATAAAATTATCGGAACTTAACCGGGAAATAATTTCAGCGATAAATCAGCATTCTGAAAAATACATTTTAGACTGCGAAGGAATGATCACCATTCCCGGAGGTGTTGATCCTCATGTGCACTTTGATACTCCCGGCTTTACTTACCGAGAAGATTTTTATCACGGAAGCATGTCAGCCGTGGCGGGAGGCGTTACCACCGTTATCGATATGCCGTGCACTTCGCTTCCTCCCGTAACCAATGGAAAGAATTTCGATGAAAAGTTTGCAGCGATTAAAAATGAATCAGTAATCGATTTTGGATTATACGGCGGCGTTTGTGCAAACAACTTCGAGCAATTATCTCAATTAATGGAGGAACTCACCGCTAAGAAAGTGAGAGGATTCAAAACTTATTTCGTTTCAGGAATGAAAACTTTTCCCCAAATCTCTCTTCTTCAGTTTGAAGCGATAATGAAAAAAGCGAAAGAGTTAAATCTTCCGGTACTGCTTCACGCGGAGGACAGTCGTGTTGTTTCAGATATGACTAAAAAATATGAAAACGCGAACGATGATTATTTCCGCTATTGCAATTCGCGTCCAGCACAAGCGGAAGTAACTGCTGTTGCTAACGCGATCGAAATTTCAAAGAGAGTTGACGGAGATTTGCACGTCGTTCACGTTGCTTCATCAGAAGCGGCTAAGCTTTTAAATCAAGTCCACAATGAGTACAACATCACTTACGAAACATGTCCACACTATTTATATTTCACTCAAGATGATTTCAAAAGAAAAGGTTCATCGTTAAAAACTGCGCCGGTAGTAAAAACAAAAAAAGATCAAACTGAATTGTGGAGTTATTTGGAAGAAGGGAATTGTAGTTTTGTCGCATCAGACCACGCACCAGCTCCGTTGAAAGAGAAACAAACCGGTTCGTTTTGGAAAGATTACGGCGGCATTCCGGGAGTACAAACATTGATTCCTGTGGTTTTTTCCGGAGGATACAAAAAACAAAAACTTACATTAAAAAAATTTACCGAAGTTGTTTCCACCAACGCCGCAAAGCGGTATAATCTCTATCCGCAAAAAGGAAGCTTGCAAGTTGGAAGTGATGCCGACTTCGCAATCATCAATCCCAATATTTCATGGAAGTTTGAAACCAAAGAATTGTTATCGAAAGGGGAAACATCTCCCTTCGATAACGAACTGCTTACCGGAAAAGTTATCCTTACAATTTTACGCGGAAAAATTATTTACAGCGATGCGGCGGGAATAGCGGTTGAAAAAGGATACGGACGATATTTGGCGTGAATGGAATCAGCGTTGTCATCAATCGCGATACCGTAAACGGTATCGCTGTACGAAAAAATCATTGTAAACGATGATAGGAAAATATTTATTATCCCGATTTACCGGGATTTTTTTGTGCCGCACATCCATTTATGGTTGTGCGATGCTCAATTATAAAAATTTAAGAAGTCTTGTAATATTAAATCCCAGTCTCCATTCACCGCTTCCAAAATCTTTATCTGCCCCGGAAAGGAACTGGGTGGGATTTAACTTTACGTTATTCGTTAAAATAATTTTGAAAAAATGTCCGCCGGTTTCCAACTCAATTCCAAAGGCTGCCGAATTAAAACGGTTTAGATATCCGTTAACCGTTGGGTTGAACTCAGCCAGAACACTGAACATGTTGGTAAAGTAATATTGCGCGTTCATTCCCAAGGTAAAGGAGTTTTGCACATCCGAGCGATAAATGTTGCTGTTATATAAATAAGAGGGAACCAGACCAAGTCCAAGTTTTTTGTTCACCATTGTGTTGAAAATTATTTGTCCAAAATATTGATAGGCTCTTCCGGAACTTGCAATTGGTTTTAGTATTTGAGTGTTTTTTGCGATCCCGAATTGAAGACCGACAAGCATGGGAAGAAAAGTTTCTTTAAATTGAAGCAAGCGATATTTACCTTTAAAATCAAGATTATCATCAACGTTCGATCTTCCTAACGTTAACACCAAATCATCCGTTACCGCACAACCAAGCGCTATTCTCATATTCACGGGACCATCGAAACCGTATAAATCTTTTGAACCGTCTTTGATTGACGGCAAAAACCTATGGGAAATTTCAAACTCAAAATCTCCTTGTTGCAGTGTTTCAACAGTTGGCAAATTTATTGCCTGCGGCGAATGAAAAAGTTGAAGAGGAAGATTATCTACTGCTTCTTGTTTCTTCCAACTTATCTGCGCATTTCCTTGTATGGAAAGAGCAATAAAAAATAAAAGCGTTACAGCTATTATCGAATGTGATTTCATTTTTTCCCTTCAGTTTTATTTACCGCTAACAAATTAAAATTCAGTTGAAGTTCAATCACTTCGCTTAATTTTACCATCATGATGCTTGGAATGTCAATCTTATATGAAGATAGTTTTATGTTGAAATTAGTTTTAATGCTGTAATCGGAATTACCGAACTTCGTAAGTAAACCGGAGATTTTAATATTCTTTGTTACTCCGTGAATGAACATTTCTCCTTCCGCATCAACATTAAACGAGCCTTGCGCTGCCGGAGTAACGTTTGTGATCTTTCCTTTAAAAGAAGCGTCCGGGAATTTATCCGTGTGCAAATAATTTTCCCGCATGTGCCGGTTACGGAGCCCGATCCCTGTATCTAATGTCTTTAAATCAACTTCAAAATAAAGACTGCTGTTCGTAGTGTAATTATTTCCTTCCCAATACAAATAACCGTCGATGTTATCGGTAACACCGGAAAATTTTCCGAAGGGAGCGTCGGAAATAAATTCAACGTGATTCTTTGATCCTTGTTTTACGTGTAACTCTGTTCCTTGCGAAAAAAGTTCTACTGAAATTAAAAAGCAAAGAAAAAATATATTCTTCATATTAACTCCAACGAGTGATTAATCATTTTTCGCGCCGTTATTGATCCAGGTCTCAACAAGCTGAATAGTGTTTTCACTTAACTTGCCGGAAGGAGGCATTATTCCGGAGCTTTCTCCTATGTTCTTCAGTCTTTTGATAATAAAACTGTTTGCGCTATTTCCAGGTTGAACGCGGACGAAGTTTGAATTACTTGTGCTCGGAACATTCACCAAATTATTAAAAGCTAAACCGGAGGAAAGATCCATTCCAGCCGCGGCATCGGCGCCTGAGTGACAACCGGACAATGCACACGAAACGGTAAAAATTTCTTTCTGAATGGTTGAAAACGTCGCTGTTGAATTGTCCGGAAGAGAATTACCCGCTTCCGGTTCAACGGTAACATTACAACCAACTAAAGAAATTATTATCAGCCAAAGGCTGATGAGCCTCTGGCTCAAAAGAAGAACGAACGAAAACCCGAAAAACTTTTTCTCAATCGACATGAAATATTCCTTATATAGGATGCATTAAAAATTCGTCCGCTTTCAAAATGCTAACGGAGTAAAACCATTTTCTTGATTTCAGAAAAATTGTTTACCGATATTTTATAAAAATAAACGCCTGAAGTAAGAGTTGACGCATCAAACTCTACCGAGTAACTGCCGGATTGTTTGTAACCGTTGACTAAAGAAGCAACTTCGGTTCCAGTGATGTTGTAAACTTTTAGTGAAACATTTCCTGCTTGAGGAATTTGGTAAAAAATAGTTGTAGTTGGGTTAAAGGGATTCGGATAATTTTGTTTTAGATCATAACTTAAATTATATTTTTCCGATTCGATATCTGTTGCGCTTGAAACACTTATTGTTTTATTCTGTGCAAAATTCCATTGATCATTGCTGTTTGCTCCATTAAGATTTACGCTGTTACCGTTGGCAT
>Ga0209417_1001517_pt1 | contig 42061 bp, 37 predicted proteins | sample RifGroF2_FD_184002 | JGI IMG/M metagenome (GOLD analysis project Ga0209417, IMG submission 184002) | Groundwater microbial communities from Rifle, Colorado, USA - Groundwater F2 (SPAdes) (version 2) | ecosystem: Environmental > Aquatic > Deep subsurface > Groundwater | place: Rifle, Colorado... | reverse complement strand
CTAAATTTGATTTTGTTCATGCTCTTTTTCCTTTTTGGAAATTGAGCATGTCTTTTTTTTGTCCAAAAATCTATTTTTCTATTTTCTAAAAACCCTTACCTAAGGCATTAACCATGCGTACGCCCTGCTGAAAACAATAAAACTATTGAAAAAAGACGATAAATACCATTAAACTTGAAAGAGATATGTATAAAAAATGGAGGTAAAAAATGAAAAGTTCACGAATATTATTATTAATTCTCGGTATTGGAATCTTTGTTTCGGCTCGCGCTGATACCTGTGCTGAAGTAAAAGCAGCGGTAGAAAAATTAAAAAAAGATATTTCTGAATTTAAAGATACGTTCACCAAGAAAATCACTTCTTTCTCTAATACGTATAATCCATTCAAGGAAGCCCTTGAAAAAGTGCAAACCAATCTTAAAACCTATCAAAGTGGTGCTCAATCATTTGTAGAAGGTGAAATTCCAGCACCTAATACACCATGTCCCTCAATCAATGCCGAATTAAAAGCAAAATTAGAAACCGCCCAAAAATCATTCGACGCAACCAAACAAAATCTCTTAAATGCCATTTCCAAATATAAAGAGGCGTTACAAAAGCTCCTCACCTATTTAAACATCTCATCAGATCAGTTCAATGCAAATAACGCACTTCTCAAAGACAAAATCGTTGCATTATCCGACGATTTAAAAAAGGAACAAGAAAATAAGCAAAATGAATTTCAAAAAAGAGCTGAAGAAATTAGAAAAAAAGCTGGCGACATAAAAGATGCCTGTATGCAAGATAATCTCAAAAATCTCGCTACGGCCTTAACTGAAGGCAATGTAACACAAAGCGTAACATCATTAAAAAATATCGGTAACACCGTAAAAACGATAAGCGCTATTCCTTCAAAAGTTGTTGCCGTTTCAGGAGATAAGGTTCTGGATGAAATAGGGGGCGCCTTGGGCGTAAACTTACCAAAAATTACTGAAATAACCAAAAAACTTGAAAACGTCAGCAAATCGATCAGCTCTGCAGCAAGCTCTGTCACAAAAGCCTTTGGTGGTGGAGGTCAAACAGCTACAGCAGGTTGTGACCAGAAAAATGAAGGCATGAGTATTATTATGTCAAACCCTAATTTAAGAAATAAAATGCTAAGAAATGGAATAACCTGGTCAAAAGAAGGATACGAAATAAAAAAGATACTCAATGAAATTTATTGTAAAGGAAACTGTTCATTACTCAAAGCAAAATGTCCCGCTCTTGGTTGGAGAGCTTATCTTGAATGCTGTCGCGATAAAGTAGAAATGCCATTCTCTGGCGGCTCTTGTTATCAAAAACATTGTGGCTCGACTACTGAAGCTGCACAAAAAGCAGAAAGTGCAGCAAAGAGTGCCGCAAAAAAAGCTTTAAAAGGCTTTCATTTTTAATAAATGGTAGATGTCAAAAAGAGCTCCATAATAATGTGGGGCTCTTTTGTTTTTCTCTTACAACTTCTTATCTTGCAATTCAACACCCATTGCACGCAATTGGTCACGAATTTTATCAGCCATTGCCCAATCTTTGGCAACACGTGCCGTTTCACGTTGATCGATTAATGCTTGAATCCCTGGCGTAATTTCAACTATTTTTTCTTTAAGAGGAAGCAATGTTAAACCTAAAACAATATTTAAAAATCGTTTAACCATTGCAGCTTCTTCTGGTTTAGCTTTAAGTTGATCAAGGTTTTCAAACAAAACACCAAACACTCCTGCCGTATTAAGATCATCACATAAAAAGCTGAGCATTTTTTCTATGATAGATGATTGCTGCAGCTGCTCATTGGTAATTGCATCAGCATTAACATCTTCAAATACGCGCACCAATCTTTTATAACTTTTTTCAGCAGCTTGCAATCCATCATGAGAAAAATCGAGCGGAATATTATAATTGTGATTCAAATAATAAAAACGAACGACCATCGGATCAAATTCTTTAAAAATATCGCGAATCGTAAAAAAATTGCCCAATGATTTTGACATCTTTTCTTGGTTGATACGAACAAATGCATTGTGCAACCAATAATTTGCAAAATTAGGACCATAAACACCTTCAGATTGCGCAATTTCATTTTCATGATGAGGAAAAATCAGATCCATACCACCACCATGAAGATCAATGTGCGGAGCAAGTAATGTCGACGCCATCGCCGAACACTCAATATGCCAACCGGGTCTACCATAACCCCACGGACTCTTCCAAAAAGTTCCTTCAGGTTCAGTTTTCCAAAGCGCAAAATCTAATGGATCTCTCTTTTTATCATTAATTTCAACCCGAGCACCAGCTTGCAAATCCTCCAATTGACGTTTTGATAATTTGCCATACTCCGGAAAACTGCGCACAGCATAATAGACATCACCGTCAACGACATACGCATGACCTTTTTCAATTAATCTCTGAATAAGGTCAATCATTGCATCAATTGTCTGTGTTGCACGTGGTTGAAAAGTTGGCGTTAAACAATTCAGATCATGCATATCTTGAGTAAATGATTTTATATATTTTTCGGCAATCTCTTGATAACGCAAACGATCACCCAATTCTTTTTCTGCGCGATTCAATAACTTATCATCAATGTCAGTAAAATTGCGTGCATAAGCAACGTCATTACCAAGAAATTGCAAAAGACGATACAACACATCAAATGTTACGTAACAACGACCATGACCAATATGTGCATTATCATACGGAGTCACACCACAAACATACATTAAAATTTTTCCAGGCGTTTGTGGCTTAAATTCTTCTTTGTTTCTCGATAAAGTATTGGTTAAAAATAATTTGTTTTTTGTCATGATCCTTGTCCAATTTGCATATCTATTTTTTGAGTTAGTATATAATTAATTATGGTGAGAGTAAAAAACATCGAAGGAGATGCTGGCTAAATTCTTAAAATCTAGTATCATATAATCGATGTTCCCGACATAAAAATGCATTTTGACTATCGGAGTCTAGATTGATGCAAAAAAAGGTAGTAAATAAGAGTATTAGAATAATTTCTTTACTCGTTTTCATCAGTATCTTTTGTTCATCGTTATATGCAGAAGATGCAAACAATGAACAAAAACCAGCACCAGTTTTATCTGAACTAAGTATTCCCCAGCTCAAAGAACGGATTATTAATAAAATTCATGTCATACGAAATAATCCCAATAAGTTTCTTACCAATGACGCGGTCAAGAGCTATATTCCTTTTGTTGAAGATGCACCATTCGATCCAGCCAAAAGCAATAAATTAATAAAAAAATTATTTGAACTTGGATTTTTTGAAAACATACAATTACGTGGCAAACTTGTAGGCGAAGACAGAATAGATCTTTATCTAATTCTCGATGAATTACCTGAAGTCTATGATATTGAAATCACAGGCAATCATGCAGTGACTGATCAAAAAATAGAATCTGAGCTCAAACTGAGCGAGCTTCGTGCAATCAATCAAAGAAAACTTAATAATATCATTCGTAAATTGCGAAAACTCTATCAAAATAAAAATTTTCATTTAGTTGATATTCGCGGCGAAATAAAACTTAATGAAAACAAAAAAGCGATTATCATCATTAAAATAAATGAAGATATTAAATCACTTATTAAAAAAGTTCTCTTTATTGGCAACAAGCATGTTCGCAGCAAAAAATTAAAAAGCTTTATTCCAAGTCGTGAGGATTGGATTTTAGGCTTTATGACAAAAGCGGGAAGTTATCAACCAGATCAGCTCTCACAAGATAAACGAGCATTGGAATATTATTACAAAACACTTGGATTTCTTGCCGCGAAGGTGCTCGACGCAAAACTTGTCATGGACCCAACAACAAAGCAATACATGATAACTTTTTACATTCATGAAGGCGACCAATATCGCATCAAAGATCTTCACGTACAAAGCACTGAACAACTAAGTGAACATCAATTGTTAAATTTCTTACCGATGAAATCGGGCGATCTCTTCTCAATGGAACACGTCAAAGATTCGATGGAGATATTAAAAAAAATATTTGGTGAATATGGATATATTTTTGTCGATATTCAACCATCAATTATCCCAAATGAAGAAAATAGAACGGTAAATATCTCTTTTGACGTTGATCTTGGCAACAAAGTCTATCTCAATCGCTTAACCATTAAAGGTAATAAGAGAACGCGCGATCACATCATTCGTCGAAAAATAAATTTTAGTGAAGGTGATTTGTTAAGTTATCAACGAATGGAGCAATCAAAAAATCGCATTGAAGCTCTCTCTTATTGGGATCAAAAAGATGGCGTTCAGTGGAAAATAAATCGCATCAATGATAATCTCGCTGATCTCGACTTAATTGTAAAGGATGCAAAAACAGGTAAATTAATGGCCCAATTTGGGTGGGGCGGCAACGAAATGAATATGCAATCAGCATCAGCCGGCTTTAATTTTGGTGTCAGTGCGAGTGATATAAACTTCCTTGGTAAAGGACTTCAATTCAATACCGTATTTAATTGGTCAAAACAAGAATGGGCGCTCGCATTTGATTTTACCGAACCATATTTAATGGACCGCCCGCTATCAGTCGGTTATAATATGCACGTCAATAAAGTACAACGCAGTGAAGAAATCGAAAGTATTAACGATCTTTCTGAACGTTACATGGGTGGCTCATTCCATACCGCATACATCTTAACCAAATGGGCAATTGACACTATCTTCCGCGGTATTATTGGTATCGAAAATATAAAATTGAATCGGCCACCAACTCTCAGGCCTGATGTGTGCGATAATCCGGGAGCCTGTGCTTACAGCAAAATAATTCAACAACAATTTAAAGACGGCACGATGGGATATCTCAATCTAGAAGTTGGTCAAGATATGCGAAATCATTTATTACATCCATCAGCTGGTTATCAATGGTCTGCTGTCTCACGTATCGGTTTTCCAACAGTCAAATTCGGATTCTGGCGGCTGGACCTCGATTACAGCTGGTATGCGTCGCTTATTGATGAATACGGCCTCGTTGTCGGGTTCCATATGCATGGCGGCTATGTTCGACCATTGCAAAATAAAACAATTCCATTTAAAGAATTATTCAATATTGGTGGTCCAGCAACCGTTCGTGGCTTTGAATGGGGTCAAATTAGTCCATCATTCAATTTGAATCCATGGCGCAATGTCGATGAAATTATTGGCGACCGCTTCACCGAACCACTTGGTGGCAGAAAAGCACTTGTCATAAATCTTGAATTGACATTCCCAATCAAAAAAGATTATTCCGTTGTTGGTGCACTCTTCTATGATGGTGGTTCAGGATGGGAATTGCCAAACAATTTAAATATTACTCAGGCAGAATGTAATACCTTTATTTACAATGCCTGTTTTGATTATCGACAAGCAATTGGCATTGGCATACGCATGCTACAGCCACAAAATATGAAGATTGACTGGGGCTTCAAACTTGATCGACGTCCAGGAGAAACCGCAAGCGTTGTTCACTTTAGTACCTGGAGAGAATTCTAACCAACTCTTCTTTTATTCGAAAGAGTCAGCTAAGCTAAAAAACAGATGCTTCGTGTTAAAAAAGGGAAGCAATTATGACACGAACAAAAAAATATATCGTACTATTTATTTTTATCAATATTATTTTCATTTTTCTTTTAATTTATAAGCAAAGCCTCTTTACTAAAGCTTCTTATGAACAACAAATTCTTGAGCAACAACGCAATGAATTACGCGAAGAAGAAATGACCTTCACTCAACAATTTTATCAACTAAAAAACCCTAAAAAAATAAATGAGTACGCAACTAAAAAACTGGGCATGAAAAAAATGTCATTACAACAAGCAAAAAAAATAAGCCCAGATGGCACAAATATTATGAATGATGAAGATTAGGAATATTCCATTAAAAAATATAATGCTCGTATGGTTCGACAGGCTCACCACGAGCGCAATTTCGCTTTTATCTTCATTTCTCAATTTAGATAAAGAAAAACAAAAATCTATTTATACTGATGCTTCGCCTACGCTCAGCACTAAAAACTGCGCTCGTCCTGAGCTTGTCGAAGGAAACGAGCACATTTTCAACAAAGTAAGTCATAAGAATTTTAACCTAAAAATGATAAAGGAGCATACTAGTGAATAACGGAAAAAAAATACGATCCGGCATTCTCTTTTTCTTCTTTCTCATCGTTTATCTCTTCATTCTCGGAAACATTTTTTACATTCAAATAATTCAAAGACCATTTTTTAGTGAATTGGGAAAACAACAATACCATGGAACGGTCACCACACATCCGCCACGTGCGCCCATTTATGATTGCCATGGAAAACCGGTAGCCATAAACGCTGATTGTTTATCTGCGTTTATATTACCCAAACAACTTGAAGAGCCAGAAAAACTAAAAATTTTTCTCAATAAACATTTACCTCACATAACTGAACGATGGAATGATCACCAAAAGAAACATTTTTTATACATTAAACGACGCATTTCACCTGCAGAAATGGCTCTTTTTAAAAATAGTAACGTGCAAGACATTAAATTTATTAAAGAACCATGTCGCTTTTATCCTGCCGAAACGATGGGCACATTAATTGGCATCACCGATATTGATAACAATGGTCTTTTTGGTATTGAAAAAATATTTAATGAAAAATTAAAAGGTAAACCGACCGTTCATTCACTTGAACGCGACGCACGTTCGGGTCATTTTTATTTCAACAAAAAAACGACTATGCAAGGAAAAGATGGTACACCTGTCTACTTAACCATAGATAGCGATTTGCAGTATCTCGCTTACGAAGAATTAAAAGATATACTTGAACGCTTTGAAGCAAAAGAAGGTGGCATTGTCATTATTGATCCAATAACAGGTGCTGTCCTTACCTCACTCTCTTATCCAGATTTTAACCCCAATGAAACTAAATCAATTGATCTAACATACACAAAAAATTTTCCGTTAACGCAAGGCTATGAAGTCGGTTCAGTTATAAAAGTTTTTTCAGCAATGTCCGCCCTCGAAGAAGGGGCTGTTACTTGCGATGAAATGGTTGACTGTGAAGGAAAATTGTCTGCTTACATCGATGGAATGAAAGTAAACACTGTCTCAGCTCAAGGAATAATTCCATTTTCAGAGGTCATTGAAAAAACAAATAATATCGGCACCGCAAAGGTTGTTCGTCGCGTTGGCAAAAAATTGTTCGATCATTATAAAAAACTCGGTTTTGCAAAGAAAACAGCCCTTGATTTTCCGGGAGAACATGCGGGATTTATTACGCCACCAGATAAATGGTCAAAACGTTCGATTATTTCGCTCTCATTTGGTTATGAAATTCGCGTTACCATGATGCAACTGGCACAAGCTTTTGCACTCATTGTTAATAATGGATGCCTGAAGCCACTTCATATTATTAAAGGCAAAGAGTTGCCACTCTCTGAACCACTTTACAGTCAAAAGACAATCGAAGAAATAAGACAAATATTAACAAATACCGTTCAACGAGGAACGGCCCATCGTGCTAACATTAAGGGCTATCACATTATGGGAAAAACAGGCACTGCGAATTTAATAGAAAATGGAAAATATAATCCACAAAAAAATATCTTTACTTTCTGCGGCATCATTGAAAAGGATGATTATAAGCGGGTTATTATTACATACATAAAAGAATCACAACTTAAACGATTACTCTACTCTGCCATGGTAGCTGTCCCTCTTTTCGAGCGAGTAGCTGAAAAAATGCTCATTCATGATAAAATTATTTAACACAAGTTCGATAAATAATAAACGTTGAAATATGTTATTAATGAAAATAAAAGCAAAGCGTTCGCCATAAGCGAACTTGGAACGAAGAGAAAAGTGAGTCGAATGGTTTTATCGAACGCTCTTTGTTAAACTTTCTTTGTAATTTTAGAAAAATAGGATAATTTATTGCGCATTCGGTGAGACCCTTCGAGACACTCGCTATGCTCGTTCCTCAGGGCGAACGCGTCAAGTAAAATTGTAAGAATGAAGAATGCGTTCGCCCTGAGCGAAGTCGAAGGGTTTTATCGAACGCGAGAAGTAAAAATTATCTTAAAATAAGGATATCAACAATTGTCGAATTTATGTTAATTAAGAAAAAATATTTAATTGACCAATGAATTATCGAACTCGCGTTTATTTAATAAAATCATAAAAGGTTGTTATGAAAACTTCATCAATAAGAATTCTTGTTTTTTCAATTTCTATATTCTTTTTAGCAATCTATAAATTTTGTTGTGTACGCACCATTCATGCAGAAGTACCAATATTTAAAATTAATCTTGATCTCGCGCCAGAAAAAAGGTGGGACAGTATTATTGAAAAACTCCCATCATCGATGCTTATTCAATGCGCCCAACACATAGATCTCATGCTCAATCGCGCCAAATTCAAAGTTGCACCGCAACTGCATGAACTTATGAAAAGTCCTTTACTTCCAGAAGAATACAAAAAAGAACTTATCGGCATCTCACAATCATTAGAAAAAAAACTGGGCAAGCTTCCGTATACATTGAGTTACGAAAACTTACTGCTCATGAACATTGTTTATGAATTGTTTACCTGTTGCACATCAGGAATTATTCTTAACAATGAACGCATGCCATACCTTTTTAGAAATCTCGACTGGCCAGCACCATTTTTGCGTTCATGCGTTATTAATATCGATTGGTACAAAGATAACAATATTCTCTTTAAAACAACCGGCTTTCCTTTTTTAGTTGGTGTTTATACGGGCGAAAAAAATCAACAATTCGCTATAAGCATCAATTCCCGACACGCAGTAAACGGGAGCATTAAAGAAAATTTAACCGATTACATAAAAAATCCTGCTGATACCTGGACCATAAGCATTCTCACACGTTACGTATTAGAACACGCAAAAAATTACCGAGAAGCATATCTTATTTTCAAAAAAACAAAGCTTATTGCACCAGCTTATATTACATTAGCAGGACTGAATGAAAATGAAGGTGTCATTTTGGCAAGAAATCGAACAAATATTCAGTTAAAAGATTCACTCAAAAAATGGCTTCGCTATTATCCTCAGAAAAACATGCATCTTAATCCAGAAGACATTAGCTCACCACTCATTATTGATCCACAGGAATCTCACACAAAATATATTATTGTCACCAATATCGATCAAAATTATCCAGCCAAACAAGATAAAAAATGGGCATGTAAAACAGAACGCTGCAATCCGCTGCAACTTGAAACAAAAAAAGGAAGTCTTGGCCCACAATTTCGTCGTAATACGGCACTCAATTCATGCGCCATGCTTTCACAAAATTTTACTATCGAAGATCTCTTTCAAAAAGTCCTCTGGGTTAAGCCCAACTTTAATAAACAAACAATTTATTCAACGGTTATGTGCCCACATAAAAATTTATTGGTAAGTTTTTTAACGTGAATTCGATAATTATTAACAACCTCTGTACCTTGTTATTGGATGCGTTCTCCCTAATAATGGCGAGCTTTGCTTTTATTTCCATTAATAAAATATCTCAAAATTTATCGAACTCGCTTCTTTTAAGTAAATCTTTTTTAATTTGTAACTGATTTGCAACCCTGATAGAATGCAATAAAAAGGTTTTTTATGAAATGTTTTGTACCAGCCGATATACCCTCACAAGCAACACAACTATTCCGCAAAAATTATGAATTAATTACGCATAAAAGTAATAACCTATTTCTCTTTGCCGGTGATCAAAAAATTGAACATTTAAATAATGATTTTTTTGGTGAAGGAATCACGGAAGAAGCAGCATCACCACAACATCTTTTTGCCATTGCAAACAATTATTCTATTGGAGCCTTTGCAACACAACTCGGCTTTATTGCACGTTACGGCGCCCAATATTCCAAAATTAATTACATCGTAAAATTAAACAGTAAAACCAATCTCGTAAAAACAGAACACCATGACCCGATCAGTCAACAACTATGGACTGTGTTCGATGTCATGCGATTTAAAAAAAATAGCGGCCTTAAGATTTGTGGCGTTGGTTACACACTATATTTAGGGAGCGAATATGAGCCAATCATGTTACAAGAAGCTGCTCAAATTATTAATAATGCACATCAAGAAGGACTTGCAACCATTTTATGGATCTACCCTCGTGGAAAAGCAGTAAAAGATTATTCTCCAGAATTATTGGCAGGCGCCGCTGGCGCTGCCAACGCACTTGGTGCAGATTTTGTAAAATTACACATTCCTCGTCACGCAGATTACAATGACCTTATTCCGGCAGTCAAAGCAGCAGGAAACACTAAAATTATTGTTTCTGGTGGCGAAAAAGTCGATGAAGAATTGTTTCTTAAAGACCTTGAAGATCAACTTCAAAAAGGAACCTCTGGAACCGCTGTCGGACGAAACTTATTTCAACGTTCTGTTCGCGAAGCAACATCTTTTGCAGAAAAAATAGCGAACATAGTTTATAAATAAATTTTTTATTATCTGCCAAAAGGCATAAAAGGGGTTTTCGCCAACCCCTTTTAAATCTAGGCGCCAACATGCTGTTGGATTGCCGCGCTTGTAAGGCTTACGTCCTCATTGCTTTACGCAATTCGGATGGATACTCGCCTAACGGCTTGATCCACCAACAAGCTCAAAGGATATTTTAGAATTTAATTTTTATAAACCTCATTCACGCTTGTCGAGCGGATGAGCCGAAGGCGAATGCCGGGATTACAAGCGTAGGGATCCAAAGGAACCGTTGGCGTCCGGGTTTAAGGGGGTGGACGAGCACCCCCTTAAATTAGTTATGAATATAAAATTTTTAGTAATAAAGAAAAAATTTTGAAAACAAAAAGCTAAATATTAAAACTACAAAGCTAATTTTATACTATCTCTTCTCTTTTACACTTTTAATTTTTACTGGTTGTGAAACAATTCTTTTTGATGTTCGTACATTAAAAGGCTGTTCTACATTGCGCACTTTACGGTGAATATCGCTCACTAAAATTGTAACTGATTGGTCACCCTTCTTAGGATGAATCGTAAAGGTTTTTACAAACTTACCGCTGGTAGTCTGTTTATATAGAGCAACCCCCGATTCATTCCACCATTTTTTCCACCAAGACGTATCAGGCAACTCACACGTGCACTCTTTTTTTGGCTCAAGCAATGAACCAACATCGCCGCACAAAGCAAAATATGTTGCATTTGTATCATTATTAAAGACAACCGTCACAGCATGCAGTGAATTCATCAATGCTAATCCAATTAAATATTTTTTCATCATAATATCCTTTATTCAATTGCAACCATCGTAAAAAATAAATCTTTTTTTGTAAATCATGTTGCATAAGGACACGTATAATCACCTGTTCGACAATAACGTTTTTGAACCGCTGTCGCCAAACCACTTTTTTTATACGTTTTTGCATAAAAACCAAAATTCGCATTTCCAACGACACCAGAAGAAACTGTTACGATTTTAATTATCCTATACGCAACAACCACAAGTTGCAGAACCACTCGTACTATCAAAGTCATAATATTTATCACGTAACAGCGCATAAAAATCTGCAGCTTTATCAACCCAACTTGTTGCTAAACAAATTTTTGGTACATTTAAACGCGCTGCCGCTAATTCACTTGCAGGAACTTCAACCGGCTCACCAATATATCGCCATGTAACATAATTTACTGTTCCCCCATTACGTGTGATAGGACGACGATTGCTTGTTCCTACAACTGCCCCTACCACACTTGAAGCAGAACCGCCAGCAGCAATTATTTTACCGTCTGGTTGCATGATTAAATTAGTAATTGCTTCATAAGCAACATTCAACGCAGTTATAACAGTTCCTTGCGTTCCAAAAGTTGTATCAACAGAACCTGAACTCGTATAACGACGGATGAATCCATACACCTGTGATAATGATTGAAAATAAAAACCACCAATGACAATTTTATCATCTGCTTGAATAGCAATCCCCCGACCATAAGCATCTGTGCCGAGCTCAATAAGCATAATCCCGGTACCATTAGTTCCAAAATTTGTATCTTCAGAACCATCAGCATTATAACGAATTACCAATGCCGCTGGTTCAGCAACTCCCGCAACAAGAATTTTATTATCCGATTGAATTGTAACACCATACGCAGCATCATAACCACTGGTAATTGCAGTTCGTTTAATCCCATTAGTACCAAAACCTGTGTCTAATCTCCCGGTAGTGGTTAATCGAACCAACTGAATAGCCGAATCTCCATCCGGATCACCATAAAAACCGACCGCAACAATTTTTCCATCAGACTGAACAGTTACCGAATATGCATCTGAACCATTTCCCGCAACAATAGGTAACTTGACAATACCTGTTCCATCTTCACCAAACGATGTATCCAATGAACCATCGCTATTGTAACGAATAATAACCATGCTATAATCGGTCGCCGTTGACCAATAGCCTGAAACAATAAATTTTCCATTTGCCTGCAATGCAATATCCCATGCTGTAGATTCCACGCCACCAACATCTGTTATGGCAAAACCACTGCTATTACCAAATGTTGTATCTAATTGGCCACTTGATGTTAAACGCATCGTGGCAACTTTATAAATCCCCCCCTCTTTAACATAACCGGTCAACAGTAGTCCTCCATTTGACTGGCGAACCATTCCCAACGCACCATCATCTGTTCCTTTTGCATAGGTAAATCTTCCCGCAGTACCGAAAGATGAATCAAGGTCGCCATTATGTAGATAACGAATAGCTGCAAATTGTCCACCGGATAAACCAATATCTGTCAAACCACAAATAACAATCTTTCGGTCTGGTTGCACCAATACATCAGATGCTCCTTCAATAGTCGAACTGCCAAGCGAAATTGACACATAGCCATTGCCACTACCAAATGAAGGATCGAGGTCACCAGGCGATAAAGAAATAAGACTCGAGTAAATCAACAACGTTAAACAGAAAAGAATAGAACGCTTCATAAAATTCTCCTTCATATTTTAAGTATCCAAAAAAAATCTTGCATTTAAAAATGAACGCCAAGTTTTAACCATGCACCCCATTGATTCAATGCAGAACATGAATTTGCTACTTCATAAAACCCACCGATTCCTAACAGCCATGGCCACTCATGTTCTTTGAATTCATAACCGAGGGCAGCAAAAACTTTGAATGTATATGCATTGGGTTGAGTTGCAGAACAGACATTGATGGTGCATGGATCAATAATCGTAAATGTTGTATCGCTTGTTGCAGCGTTGGCACCACCAGCTGATTGACTAATATTTGCAGTACTTGCTGAAACAGGATTTCCCGCACGCGCACCAGCTAAATCATAAATGGCAACATCACTTAAACAGGTGTTACATAATGTAACTTTTTCACGTTGCCGCCACCAAAAATTACCACCTAATTCAAACTCCCAATCATTATGTTCATGATGCAAAGCACCATACAAACTTAGTTGAGAACGTGGAGTAACATTACATTTACGTGTCAAACACGGCAATAAAGGAACACCAACAGTACGTGAGTCAGTAAAAGTTCCTAATAAATAACGAGACCAATCACCATTACAAAGATCAAACGAACGAATCTGACAATGTTGGAAATAATATAAATACTTAACATCAAACATAAAATCCCATGAAGAAGCGTCTGTTTGCGTCATATGTACAACGCCATCAAAACCAACACCAAATCCACCATGGCGGCCACTACCAACTTGTGGCTCAAAGAAATAACATGCTTTTTGAACATTGCTTGTTGGGACAACACCCGCAAGATAGAATTCCATAAACCATTTTTCATGCGGCTTTAATGCATATCCTAATTTCACCTGAATATCATCAAAGCCACTCTTTTTTACTTTATTACAAAATTTTTGTACTCCATATGAATTCAATGCGTCACAGATAGTTGTATAACCAGCAAGCGACCCTGCTGCACCAATCTGACATTCGCGCAAACATAGTTTATGTGTCGATTGTAACGGCACAACGATTGCACTCAGCCATAAACCGCGAAGTAAATTTGAAAAATTAAGGCAGAAATTAATATGTGCACCAGCCTTATACCACTTTGGACAGATCCTCAATGTTGAATTAAACTGCGAACCTTCGGCAGCCAATAAATAGAGCCATGGCGATCCAATATCACCTAAACCATCTTCTCGAACAGAAACAGATGTTTTATCACAACATCCGCACGTTGCATTACAACAAGAATTACATGAAGAACCTTTCGAACAACAAGAAGAATTGCATCCCCTTACACAGGTTGGTAGCAAATAACCACCAATCTTTTTTGATCGAGCTGATGATTGGTAAAAAGGCGTTACATACAAACTCCACGAAAAATCATCTTCATTAGTACTGTCTTTCAAGTAATCCTGATGAAAATTTAACGCCAATTCGTACATGGGATCAGTTGAAATTGAACGCGGAACAAAAACAGTCTTACTTGCTTGAAGCATTCCCAGATAACATAACGCACCCATCAAAAATATTTTTTTCATTACCCTTCACTCCTCACGCATATTTATTTTTCACATTAAACAAACATATCCAAAAAAATTTATCAAAACTTTACAATGAGACAGCTCACTTCTTCGACTCTATTTCAAAAAAATAAAAAATCAATCCAATCAATCAAAATATCGCACCAGCAGAATATATTTAAGTTTTTTAATAAAAAATATTGATATATTAGAAATTTTATTGGCATTATTATAAATAGGAAGAGTGATAATAAAAATAGGGGGGTTGCCGATGAAGAAAGCTTTATTCATAGCTTTTTTCCTAATATTAACTTCTTCAGCACAAGATAAATGGATCACAATTTTTTTACATGGTGGCGGCGCACACCCTCTCTATTTAAATATAAGCGACGCACTTAAATTACTTCATGATGACACACAAGATTCAATTTATGTTAAAACGACGGAACTTCTTCGTGAAGATCCATACTTTATGAAACTTCAACCACAAAATCGCATCGGCCTTCATAAGGCATTCCCTGTTGATAAAAAACCACTAAGGGAGTACGCGGGCGGTGAAATTTTTGGACAACTTTTTAATGATATTAATAATGCTGTCGGATTACCACCAACAGAACTTTACGCCTTCGGTTGGACCGGATTATTAAGTTGTAAATCACGTCGCAAATCAGCAGAAATACTATACAAAGCAATAAAAGATTTATATTACAAAACAAAAAAGCAAGGTGACAATCCTCGTTTTCGTATCATTGCCTACAGTCATGGAGGCAATACAGCACTTCATATGGGCGAAGCAGCACGCAACAATGGCTACACCCCATTTAAAATTGATGAACTTATTTTAGTTTCAACACCAGTCCACATTAATACGCAATTTTATCTTCAAAATGGCCTTTTCAAAAATGTTTATCTCTTTTATTCAAAAGGAGATAATATTCAAAGTTCTGACTTTGTTTCGTCACCAACGCACTCATTTGCACACCATTTCTTTCACAAAAAACATGGGCCACTTCCTCATACAATTACACAAGTACAAATTCGTATCTTCAGAACCCATATTAAGATTCCACAAAAAGATGGCACTTTTCACATTATGCCCAAATATGAAATGGTTCATCCTAACCACACGGAAATGTTTTTCTTCGGGTGGGCACCCGAATGGTATCGCAAATATTTTCCAATTAAACCACTTTCAGTTGGCCTTCTAATCCCATTTTTTCTTAAAACCATTAACGAACAACATTTAAACGGAAAACATATTCGCATGACGTTATATCCAGAAAAAGAGAACATGACCATAAAAATTAAAGATGGTGAAGGTAAAAAAGAAAAAGAATTGAGTGTTCCATTTTTCACTAAACAAGAACTCACCCATTTTCGCAAAGAACTGCAAGAATTCAAACCAGATAACGTTACTTACAAAGAATATCGCACACGCATGAAAAAACATTGGAATGAAGCAAAGAAAAGTATTCGTGATTCAGTTAAAAGAAGGGAAAAAATTCGCAAACAAAAGAAACAATTAAAAGGCCAACAAGTCTGCAACGTTTCTCTTTTTGCTCCAGTTGTAACGGAGTCACGAAAAGTCCCTCTCATCAAAAGTTAATTATCTGCCTTAAAGTCTTGGTCATAAAACTATCGCGTTCGCCTTACGCAAGGTCGAAAGGTATCATCGAACGCACAATAAAGAGGGCTGCGCATCGCAGCCCTCTTTAAATCAAAATTTAAAAGCAATTACATCATGCCTGGCATGCCGCCCATACCACCATGCATATGAGGCGTCTCTTTCTTTTCTTCAGGAAGTTCTGCAATAATCGCTTCTGTTGTTAATAATAATCCTGAAATAGAGGCAGCATTTTGTAATGCAAAACGGGTAACTTTCGCAGGATCAATAATTCCTGCTTCTACCATATTTACATATTTGCCAGCACGTGCATCATAACCATAATCACCTTTTTCGGCGCGCACATTATTCACAATAACAGATGCATCATCACCAGCATTTTCTGCAATAGTACGAATTGGTGACTCAAGCGCCTTTCTGACAATCTGCATACCAAGTTCTTCATCACCTGATAGCTCTAATTTTGCAAGCGCAGCTTGTGCACGTAATAATGCGACGCCACCACCGGCAACAACCCCTTCTTCAACGGCAGCACGTGTTGCACTCAACGCATCTTCAATGCGATCTTTCTTTTCTTTCATTTCTGTTTCAGTCGCTGCACCAACCTTAATAACCGCAATTCCACCAGAAAGTTTTGCTAAACGCTCTTGAAGCTTTTCTTTATCATAATCCGAAGATGTATTTTCAATTTGCATCTTGACCTGTGCAATACGGTTTTTAATATCTTCCGGTGAACCTGCACCATCAACAATCGTTGTCGTATCTTTGGTAATAACAACTTTTTTCGCTGAACCCAAATCATCAACAGAAACTGTTTCTAATGAAAGACCAAGATCTTCTGAAACCATCTTGCCACCGGTTAATGCAGCAACATCTTCCAACATCGCCTTACGACGATCACCAAAACCTGGCGCTTTAACGGCTGAAACTTGCAATGTGCCACGAATCTTATTAACAACTAATGTTGCGAGGGCTTCACCTTCAATATCTTCTGCGATAATCAACAATTGTTGGCCAGCACGTGCAACACGTTCCAAAATAGGAACCAATGCTTTCATGCTGGTAATCTTCTTTTCAACAATTAAGATTTGTGGATCGCTTAATTCAGCTTCCATCTTTTCTGCATTAGTTACAAAATAAGGTGAAAGATAACCACGATCAAATTGCATTCCTTCTACAATATCAATCGAACTTTCCATTCCCTTTGCTTCCTCAACGGTAATGACCCCATCTTGGCCAACTTTTTCCATTGCTTCAGCAATTTGAGAACCGATTACTTCATCATTATTGGCAGAAATAGTCGCAATCTGTTCAATCTCTTTTTTACCACTAATGGCCTTTGATTGATCTTTAATCGATTTGACTGCAGCAGCAACCGCGCGCTCAATGCCACGTTTCAATTCCATTGGATTAGCACCCGCCGTTACAAACTTATTTCCTTCATGGAAAATAGCTTGCGCCAAAACGGTCGCTGTTGTCGTTCCATCACCCGCAACATCTGCTGTTTTGCTGGCAACTTCACGCACCATCTGTGCACCCATATTTTGGAACTTGTCTTTTAATTCAATCTCTTTTGCAACCGTCACACCATCTTTTGTTACTGTTGGTGACCCAAAAGATTTTTCAAAGGCCACATTGCGCCCCCGCGGTCCAAGCGTTACTTTAACTGCATTTGCAAGGGTATCAACCCCCTTCATCAGCTCATTACGAGCTTCTTGTCCAAATAAAATTTTTTTTGCCATATAAATCCTTACAAGGTATCCCCTCTCCTTCTACTCGCTTCTCAACTTACGTTCGAAACTCGCTCGCGACTTCGCCAAGGCTACGCCGCGCACGGCAGGATGAACGGGATAAAAAATATTTCAAAAATTTAACAATACTTCGCAAACAACCACAAACACCGTTCGCCCCGAGCAAATTTTGAGCAGCAGATTTCATCTGCGTGTCGAAAAATGCGTCAAAGGGCATTCAAGGCTTTACTCAACAATCCCCAAAACGTCTTCTTCACGGATAATTAATTGATTATCCCCCGCTTCAGTTCCAGCATATTTAGCAAAAAAGACCTTGTCGCCCTCTTTAACGGCCAATGGCGCAAGCTTTTCACCTGTGGTAATGCGACCAGCACCAACGGCGAGAACTTTGCCAACCTGGGCTTTTTCTTTTGCGGTTGCAGGAATGACAATACCACCTGGCGTGGTTTCATCCTCATCAATCCGTTCAACCAAAATACGATCATATAATGGTCTGATTTTTTTCATGCCGACTCCTCACTGCATATGTAACAAAATAATACTTTTATTATACGAAAAAATACATGGTTTGCAAAGACCATATCTTATAATGCGAGACTAAGATTTTTTTAATTTATTTTTGAAAAGTTTCTTATGCCAACAAAATAAAAAAAGGGAAGAATCTAAACCTCCATTTATGAAATTTATTTATGCTCTTTACCTTCTGCAGCTTCTTTTTCCCTGATGTTTTTGACGAGTTCTTCAACTTTTTCAGGTGTTGGCTCATAAAGATCTATAATATTATTTCCTGGATCTTTGATACTTGCCATAATGCCATGAACAGCCTCAAATGGTTCTCTAACAAACTCAACACCCTTGGCTTTTAAGTCATCATAAACTTTTTTCACATCGGATACTTCTAAAATAATACCCGTATGACGATCTGGAAGCTCCTGATCAGTCGGCGCTAAGCCAAGTTTTACATCACCAATATTTAATTCTGCCCATTTTCCTTCTAAATGAAACGTTATTGGAAAGTTAAATTTTTTATAAAATTCAACAGCTTTTTCCAAATCTCCTTCCATAAGAATCAACATGCCAACCTTGAAATCATTCTGCATCGTTCAAGTCCTTCTTTTTTAAAAGCATTGCAGACATTATTTTATCATATTTAATGCAAGGTGAAAAGCAAAGCGATTTTTACAATTTTATTTTTAATCCTTGTAGTATTTTAAAAATTTTATTGCATATTATTGATTTTTATTTTTTTTACATATATACTGGTTTGCAATATGAGGTTAATACAAATAGGGGTTAAAAATGATTAAATTATTTCCTTCTTTAATGTCTGCAAATATTTTAGAGCTAAAAGAGGAAATCGCAAAGTTAGAGCCATATTCTGATGGTTTCCATCTGGATATAATGGACTTTCACTTTGTACCAAATCTTACATTTGGCCCCAATGTTATTAATGCCATTGCAAAGGCCTCATCCAAAGCGCCATTTGTTCATCTCATGGTTGAATACCCAGAAAAAATGGTAGATTTTCTTCAGCTACCAGAAAATTCTATTATAGCTTTTCATAAAACGAGTACCCCAAAACCGACTAACCTCATAAAAACTATTCATAAAAAAGGATGGCTTGCAAGTATTGCGTTAGATCCCGATGAATCAATTGAAAATGTCACGCCGATCTTACATGAGCTTGATCAGGTTCTTGTAATGTCAGTCAGACCAGGGTTTGCTGGACAAGAATTCATTCCGCAAACATTGGATAAAGTTAAAAAATTAAAAACCTATCGTAAAAAAAATAAATTAAATTTCAGAATTGCTATCGACGGGGGCATCAACGAAAAAATTTTACCAGAAGTTGTTAAAGCAGGCGCTGATGATATTGCCATGGCCTCGGCAATATTTAAAGCCAAAGATCCCGTCAAAGAACTTAAAAAATTAAGAAAAATCGCAAAAGAATCATAAAAAACCCTACGGGGAAATGGAGGCAGCGCTCGCTATCATCTTTATGATGAACCGAGCGCTCTTTTTTTTAACCTAACCACTCATCAGAGATGCGCATCCGTAAATTATCAGCTTTTTCATACATTAGATAGGTTGCATAGTTCCCGTAACTCTGATCACCCTTCTCGGCATATCTTATTATATTAATAAAAAATTCTTGATATTTCAATTTGAAATATTCTAAGATGGAGCTAATAATAAAAAAAGGGGAGAAAAATGAAAAAAATATCTATTTTTATATTGCTTACATCTTTAACCATAATACTTCAAGCTGATTTGCCCAAAGGTGAAAAACTTCGTTCTGAGAAATGTTATGAAGAAGGACTTATTCCGGATAAATATGTCGACAAATCTGATGCAGCTGGTTATACAGCATTAATGAATGCCGTATCGAGCGGAGATAGTGCTTTGGTACAAAAATTAATTGATTGTGGTGCAAATGTTAAAAAGGCTAATAGTTACACCGGTCAAACGCCCTTAATGTTTGCAACGGAAAAAAATTATCCTAAAATTGTAAACCTGCTGATTGACAATGGTGCAAACATTAATTTTAGGGACAAAGAGGGGGGGACAGCATTACTAAATGCTGCACTCACCCAAAACTTTGCCTTAGTGCGATTGTTAATTGAAAAAGGCGCAGATATTAATCAAGCTAATAAAAAAGGTGAAACACCCCTCATGTTTGCTGCGGCTAGAAATTTGGAAATTGCAAGATACCTCATTGAAAAAGGAGCTGACACCAACGCGGCCGATTCTGAAGGATTCACCCCACTCATGATCGCTACCCTCGAAGATAAACCCAAAGTAGTGACTTTACTTCTTGATAAAGGTGCAAATCCTTCTCTTGTTAACAAGAAAGGCAAAACTGCCTTAGATTTAACCTCAATACGAATTAACCGTTGGACTAAAGTAGAACGCCCGGGAATAGCACGATTACTTGAAAATTATATCGAAAAGGAAAAAATCAGTTCATAAGAGTTTGTTTTAATAAAAAAGAGCGTTCGATAAAACCATTCGACTCACTTTTCTCTCCGCTCCAAGTTCGCTCATAGCGACGCTTTGCTTTTATTTTCATTAACAAAATATTTCAAAGTTTATTATCGAAACTCACGTTATTTTAGGCAAACAGAGCAGTACTGACATAACGATCACCACGATCAGGAAAAACAGTCACGACAACCCCTTCTTTCAACTGTTCTGCCACTTTAATTGCTCCCCATAATGCCGCGCCACTTGATATGCCAACAGAAACTCCTTCTTTTTTAAAAATATCACGCGCTAATTCAAAAGCTGTTTCATCATCAGCCAAATGTAAAACCTCATCTAACCTTTCTTCATCATAGATTGAAGGAGTATAGGCTTTCATATTGCGCAATCCCTGTATTTTTGATCCTTCTTTTGGCTCAACACCGATAATTTTAATTGAAGAATTGTATTCTTTTAATCGACGCCCAACACCCATCAATGTACCTCCAGTACCCATGCCGGCAACAAAATGTGTGAGATATGGTACATCGTGGAGTACTTCAGAACCGGTTGTTTCATAGTGAGCCATCACATTAGCATTATTATTAAATTGATCGAGCATGAGAAAACGATGTGCTTCTTTTTTGATAATTTCACGAGCAACTTCAATAGCATAGTTGGTTCCCTTTGGCCCATCGGTTAAAATAAGTTTCGCCCCATACATTTGCAATAATTTGCGACGTTCTAAGCTGACACTTTCAGGAATAACAGCAGTAAATTTATAGCCAAGAGCCGCCGCAATCATCGCAATACCAATCCCCATATTGCCACTGGTAGGCTCAAGAATCTCTTTAGTGCCCACTAACTTTTTATCAATCGCATCAAAAATCATTGCACGCGCGACACGATCTTTTACTGACCCACCAGGATTTGTCCCCTCTAATTTTGCCATAATTTTCACGCGTGGATGAGGCGAATAACGTTTTAATTCAATTAACGGCGTATTACCAATTATTTGAAAAATAGTTTTTTGAGAAACAGCATTTTGAATGTTCATCATCATCCTTTTTATTTTAAAAAAATTAACGGAATTTTAAGACCTGTCGGCCTATCTAAAATAAGATGTTTCGACGTTTTTGGACGCAACAATTTTCCAGAAAGTCCCGCATTAACAACAATTTTTTTTGTTATGCATTCGCCGACACGCCAGGCACCTACCTGGATTGCATCTTGCCCATAGTCTACAAAAATACACCGGGACAAAAGACATACCTAAAAGCTGCAAGATTTTATAACGATGATGACCATCAAGAATAATCATCGTCCCCTTATCAACGATTACCGGATCATTGATAAAACCATCTTTAGCAATTTGATGCCCCAATTTTTTAACATGTTTTTTAATAATTCTTTCATGCGGCTTCAAATGATCTTTATTTATAACAAAAACCCGATTATGCACTGAAATATCCCTTTTCTTCTTTCACAATAAAAAACCTCCCGAAATTGGGAGGCTTTTACAAATTCATATGCTCTGAAATGTTAAATAGCATCCTCCCACCAATGTTTATTGGATCTACAACAACAGGTAGGATTTTTTGTATTTAACATCATACTTTCATCATATGCATCAGATCCTAAAAAATCAATTTTTTATAATTTTAATCTTTCTATTGGCTTCTTCTTTTCTCAAGAATTCAAGATGAATCAAGGCTATCTCTTAAGACAATACCATTTTGTTTTTTTTCAATTTGACATTTTCTTTTTTTAATATATAATGAAATCAGGTCTTTTTATTACAAAAAAACAATATTGGAGGTTGTATGTATAAAAAATTAATTCTTTCACTTTTAGCATTGACAGGACTTTTTAGTTTAAATGCCATGGAAGAAAGGATCCCTGATTTAAATGAAGAACTTAAATCAGTTATTATTCACCTGAGAGAGTCAGATGATTCAGCAAGAACATTTGATTTCATACAGAATCTTATTGAACATGGTGCCGATATAAATATGAGTGATGATCAAGGAAACAACTTATTAATGCAAGCGATTAAAGAGGGAAACCACTTTGCTGTAGAAACCTTAATTCGCTGTGGCGCTGATGTTAATTGGGTTAATCAAACTATTGAAAGAGAAAACCCTGTATTTTGGGCCATTAAATATGATCAACCAAAAATTCTTGAATTGCTGATCAACAGAGGGGCTGATATTTACAGCGAACGAGAAGAAGACTATGACACACCGTTAACCTATGCCCTTCATCATAAAAAATTTGATATGGCCCGTTTACTTATTAATAGAGGAGCATTTTTATATGGAAATGACGATAATGGAGACTCTCCTCTTATTTCGGCAATATTACATAAACAAACAAATATCGTAGAATTATTGATTGAAAAAGGTGTTGATATTAATGAACCAGATCATCTAGGAAACACTCCTTTAATGTATGCAGCAGATGCACCTTCACTTGAAATTGTACAATTATTAGTCAACCATAATGCAAACCTCAATGCTCAATCTAGTGATATTTATTTCGCTGCAACCGTTACAGAATTTGCTGCGGGCATTCTACATTGTGAAGAACGAGCAACAAACCCTCATTATCGATTAAAAGAACATTTAAAAACTGAAAATGAACGAATCGCAATCCTCACCTGGCTTTTTGATGTTAAACACCTACCAGTTGACACTCCAATGGCAAGCAGAACCGCTCTAAGCTGTGCCGTTGAATTAGGATTCAAACGTGTAACAGAATTTCTCATTGAAAAAGGTGCAAATATTAATGCCATTGATCCATTTGATGTATCAGTTTGGCATAATGCAATGAAATATGATAAAAACAGTAAAATCATTAATTTTTTAATTGAAAAAGAAATCATATATAATGCTCGTGAATCTTTAATCAACGCTGCAGCACATGGGAATTACAAAATCGTAAAGGTTCTTCTTGATCACGAAGCATCCCTTTTAGAAAGAAATGCTGAAGGCAACCTAGAAGCTCCTGCGTTATTTGCCGCAATAAGAGGTTTTTCTTCCATGCGCGCATTACACGTCCTTTTAGACCATGTAGAAAAACTTTTGAGAAATGGAACGGAAGATGCTGCAGAAATAGATACTATTCTTACCAGCGCGCTCAATGCTCTACAATTTTCACTCCATAGAGATCGAAAAATACAAGGAAAAGAAATTGAAAAATTTCATTACGTATTTGAAGAATTTTATCGTTTATTATGTCGCAATCCTCATCTATTACCTCAATTAAGGCATGCCTGTCTTATTTTCCCCACACAGACAACTTTTTCAGGAAGAGCAGATGGTTTCGGTAACGCAGTAACTATCGAACTAGGACGCACAAGCTTCCAAAAAATTCTACGTATGTCTAATTTTGGAAAAATGATTTCTACCCTCAGAAAAAATATATTAGGATAAGAAAGGATATTTATGAAAAAAGTTTTTCTTCCCATCATTTCATTAGTTTTATATTCAACATGTTTTTCAATGGATCAAAAAATAACTGAACCTTATACACTAGGATGGAGTGCACGTCATCATAAAATTGCTAAAATATTAACATTAGGTTTATATAATCCTACCTATTTAGATAAACTTCTAGCTGATCCTCTGGCCTCTCTATTGTATGGTTATGAAGTTGACAAAAAATTTAAGAACGCATTATTAACCGAAAAAAAAATTGAGGATAAACCAGTAGGTGAATGGCGACACATAATAGGTGAAACTATCAATGATTTAAAAAAGGAAGCACCCCTTTTTTTATTGGGTGAATGTACATGTGAAGACTGGGGACCTTGTATTTTAAGTAGAAGCTTTGATCCTCATTGTCGCTCTGCCTACGAAGAGGACATTGTGCACGCTCTCCTGGAACGATTGAAAAGTGGGCCTGCACATTATGTAGGTTTCGGAACAGGCGGTATGTTTCAAGATTTTCTTATTATATTGAAAACTTTAATACAAAGTCCAGATGCCTCTTTATCAATACATCTTATTGATCACAAACATACCCCATATGTAGCAGCGCGTGAATTCATAGGGGATGGTCGAGAGATAAACCCTTATTCACATATTGACCCATCACTTGTATTAGAAAAATTGAAAGAAAAAGCCAAAGAAGAATGGGGCGGTGCAAGATTTAAGGATGATGTAATTGAAGGGGAATTGACATCTGAATGCCTTATCATAGAAGAACGAACAAAGCAATTTATTACTTATTTAGAACAAACATTCCCACATGCAACGTTACAACTTTTTATTCATAATAATGTTGATAGTTATTTGTCCTTTATCAAAGAAAATCATCTTACTCCTCCTGATGTAATAACAGCAGTAGATATACAAGATGAGATGAGCTATCTAGCGAATGGACCCTATGAGTATGGCTGTTTATGTTACCATTCTTTGATGTTAAATCCTGATTCTTATAACTGTTGGTTGGCTAAATGGGAAAATCCATCTCATCGTGGAAAAATGAGTAAGGGTTTTATAAAAAATAGGTTAGACTCCCAAACTGACAGTATAGAATCAAACATTGAAATTGATGGCGAAACCCACAAAATGTATGCACAACGCATTGAATTTTAATTATGTAAATTTAATTTTACAATTGGAAGAAACCCAAACATTCATTTTGGGTAACTTTACTCCACCTATCGCGCAATACTAATAAAAACGCCCTGATTAACCAGGGCGTTTTTATTATTCTAAATTAAACCAACTGAATCTAAAATCACTCTACCGTAACCGATTTTGCCAAATTACGTGGTTGATCAATATCTCGGCCCAATTGTTTAGCAATTTGATAAGCAAAAAACTGCATCACGCCACTCATCACAAAAGGCTCCAATAAAGGCTTCACCGACGGAATAATAAACGCTTGATCAGCAAGCTTTATCAATTCATCTTGCCCTTCAAATGCAAATGCGATGATATTTCCATTACGCGCCTTAATCTCTTGAGCATTAGAAATAATTTTCTGATAAATTATCGGATTCATATGTGAAAATAAAACGGTTGGCGTCTGTTCATCTATTAAGGCAATGGAACCATGTTTTAATTCACCCGCTGGATAACCCATTGCAAAAAGATATGAAATCTCTTTTAATTTCAACGCACCTTCCAATGCAAAAGGATAACCAATATGGCGTCCCAAAAAGAAAAAGCGCTGATATTTTATGTATTTTTTTGCAACAGACTCAACAATAGCTTTCTCATTATTTTTAATCGCTTCAATCAATAGTGATCCAGCAGCAATTAAATCATCTTCTGCTTGCGTCATTTGTTGATCATTCACCAGTCCTTTTTGCAACCCAATAATATGTGCTAACCAATATAAAGCGGTCATTTGGGTGGTAAATGCTTTTGTTGAAGCGACGGCAACTTCAGGCCCTGCAATAGTTTGTAAATATCCCTTGCTCTCACGGGCCATTGAGCTTGATGCAACATTGGTTATCGTTAATGTATTTAAGTTGTACTGATTCAATTCACGCAAAACAGCTAATGTATCAGCAGTTTCCCCTGACTGAGAGATTAAAACATACAATACATCAAATTCAGGTATGAAAGATTCATAACGATATTCAGATGCCAAATGAACATGCGTCGGAACACGGGCAATTGACTCTAAAAAATACTGACCAATACGCCCAGCATGCCATGAGGTTCCACATGCAATAATATGAATCTTTTTCAATTCACGCAAAAACGCACGGGGCACATTAATATAACCATCCAAATTATCTTTAAGTGAGCGATAAAAATTTACGGTTGCCTTAATAGCACTTTTTTGCTCGTAAATCTCTTTGAGCATGAAGTGTGGCTGCCCATCCTTATCACATGATAAATGTTTTGCCAAAATTGGTTGCACTTTAACATCTAACAATTTCCCATCAAAGTCATAAATCTCAACACTATTTTTTTTAGCCAACGCAAAACTTTTGTTAGGCAAATAAATAACTTTATCGGTATAATCACTGAAAGCTAAAACATCTGAAGCAATATATTTCTCATGTTCATTAATGCCAATGCATAATGGCGAATCTTTGCGAATTGCAATCAAGGTATCGGCAAATTTTTGGGAGATAGCGACAACGGCAAAAGCTCCTTCAAGTTGTGTTGTCAATGACATTAAACCAGCTTTTAAATCATCTGTTTTGTTGAGAATTTTTCCCAACAAATGTGCAATGACTTCAGTATCAGTCTCTGATTGAAAAATACATCCCTCTTTTTTGAGCTGATTACGTAAAGAAAAATGATTTTCAATGATACCATTATGGGCCAATGCAACCGATTGAAGCCCATCAACATGAGGATGCGCATTCTCTTCACTTGCAACACCATGAGTCGCCCACCGCGTGTGACCAATGGCAATATGCGCATCAATTGGATCACGGTCAAGTGCATTAATCAAATTCTGTAATTTGCCCGTCCTTTTCAAACAGACCAAACGATTATTTTTGGGATTCAAACAAGCAAAACCGGCAGAATCATAACCACGATACTCAAGACGAGACAACTGCTTCAAAATTAAACTTTTACATAGACAATCACCAATATAACCAACAATACTGCACGCTTTAACTGAAACTATAAAAAACAAAAAAGGGGTAATGAAAATTTTTCGATTCACACTCAAACTCCTTAAAAATGAGATATCTCATCTTTGCTAAAAAAACAGACTTTGTAAATGAAAAAAAGAAAATGAAACTACCCGATCCAACTGGAAGTTGGTGGTGCGCCTGGCAGGATTCGAACCTGCGACCTACGGATTAGAAATCCGTTGCTCTATCCAACTGAGCTACAGGCGCATGAAAAGATTCTATTAGAAGTATAATATACGCGATTAAAAAGCTCAAATATTTACTTTAAAACGTAACTTATCAATGTTGTTTCGTTACAAATATTTTAGAAAATTCTTGGGCAATGTCTCGAAGTTTTTCCATCTGCTTGTCAGAAATTTCCCCCTTTTCATAGATTTCATCATAAAGATCACCGTATAAAGCCGAAACATAACTGACAAACTGCAATGAAAAATGACGAACTTGGGTGATTGCCAAACTATCCAAAAAATTTTCTTTTAAAAGGAAAAGCATCAATGCTTCATCAACAAAAGAATATGTTTGATATTGCTCTTGTTTAAGAAGCTCAATTGCTCGTTCACCACGCGCCAACCTTCTTTGAGAAATTTCATCAAGTTCTGTGCCAAACTGTGCAAAATCAAGCAGTTCATGATACTGTGCCAATTCAAGCCTCAGTGTTCCCGCCATCTTTTTAATAGCTTTTGTTTGCGCAGCACCACCAACACGAGAAACTGATAATTCAACGTTAACAGCCGGACGAACCCCTCGATTAAATAATTTGGTATCAAGAAAAACCTGACCATCAGTAATCGAAATTAAATTGGTTGGAATATAAGCGGTAATATCATCATTCTGAATCTGAACAATCGGAAGCGCAGTAACTGATCCACCTTTTAACAATAAACCAGCACGTTCTAGCAGACGAGAATGTAAATAAAAAACGTCACCAGGATAAGCTTCACGACCAGGAGATCTTCGCAATAAAAGAGACATTTCACGATATGCAATAGCATGATTGCTTAAGTCATCATAAACGATTAATGCATCATAACCATGCTCACGAAAATATTCTGCAATCGTACATCCCACATATGGGGCCAGATACTGATTCAAAACGGTGTCACTCGCTTGAGCATTTACAATTATTGAATATTCCATTGCACCATTTTGCTGCAATCGCTGAATTAAGCGAGCAACATTTGCCTGTCGCTTGCCAATGGTCACATAAATACAAAAAACCTCTTTACCTTTTTGGTTCAAAATTGTATCAACGGCAACAGAAGTTTTCCCCGTATTACGATTACCAATAATTAATTCACGCTGACCTCGACCAATGGGCACCAATGCATCCACAACCAACAAACCGGTTTGTAATGGCTCGCATATTGGTGAGCGCGCAATAACACCGGGAGCGGTTTCTTCGACAGGCCAATAAGCATCGGCTTTAATCGGGCCCAATTCATCAAGAGGGTTCCCTGTCGCATCAATTACTCGACCAACCATTTCCATGCCAACGGGAGTCCTAAAAACTTCGCCGCTCCGTTTAGCAACCTCCCGCTCTTCAACAGGAATATGGTTATATAAAAGAAAAACAGATACAAAATCTTCATCTAAATTAAAAACGATCCCTTTGTTTCCCCCTTCAAAATTGATAACTTCACCAAAAATGGCATCTTTAAGACCGCTTATGGTACAAATGTTATCGCCGACTTGAAGCACAACACCAATTTCATCAAGTTTTTCACTCGGCTTCTGTGTTAAAGCCTCTTCAAATAATGAAACGAGATCGGTGCTTTTAATTTTCATATTTTATCCTTACTCGTATACTACGTGCTCTGCTTCACGCAATTTTTTTTCTATTGAATATTCCCATAAAAAAATCCGGCTTTGCGCCCGGATTCCAGCAATTAAATCAACGTCTTCTTTTAGATGACAAATAATCTCTTTTTTAGTTTTTTCAAACAAAAATTTTTTTATAATCTCGAGTTGCTGCTCAGATAATAACGGATAACTTTTTATTTCAAATAAAAGCGTATTATGACGCTCAAAAAAGAGCGTCGCCAAGATAGCAAATACTTCAGGCAGTAGCCACATATGCCTCTTTTTATCAAGAAGCAACAACAACGGCTTAAGGCACTCTGGCACACTTAAATGACCTATCAATAAATCAATCATGCGCACATGTCTATCTAACTTTAAATCTGGCAAATCAAAAAATGTTAACATTGATCGATGTCGGCGAAGAAAAATTTCTGCTCTTTTTACTTTTTCAAAATCTTTTAATGTGAGCGCATCACCGTAAATATTTAAAAAAGCAGTGGTATAACGTCGGCACAATAATGCATATTCCTCATTCATCTGTTCATCACTTTAATTATTTTTGCACAACTTTAATAATCTCATCAATAACACGCTCTGCCTTTTCCCTATCTTGACTGTATTCATTTCTTAAAACAAGAGTCGCTTCGTTAAATGCTTGGGAAATAAGCCTCTTTTGCATTAATGACTGAGCATAATGCGCTTCTTGTTTATCACGAACATGTTTAATTGCTTTTAGCCGCAAAGCTACCTCGTAATCAATCTTCTCTTTGTTATGCGCGATAATCATGTTCCACTTTTTGACATTATCCAAAAGCGCTTGGGCCTCCCTCTTTTGCTGAACATAATCAGTATCAAGATCAACTTGCTTTTGTTTGGCTAAAGAAATAGAGCTTTTTAAATTTTTTAAATTTCCTAAATAATGAGCAATCTGCTGCCTCAGCCCCGGATAAATATACTGTTTGAAAATGTATGCAAAAAGAATGGCAAAAATTATCAGATTAAGAATACGAAAGAACAACATTATTGAAATCATTCTTGCACCTTCTTCACAATCTCATTAGTCAATGTCTTTATCATTTCAGGCGAAATTTTAGGTTCAATAATCTTATATTCTTCCTCTTTGCGAACCGCACCCGAACGAATTAACTCTGGTGTGTGAACCTGAAAAGAGCTTTGAGCATTCTGCCACATACGATCCAAAGCAAAAATTTTTTGTTCAACAATCTGTTCTTGCTGAAAAAGATCTTCTTCTAAGTTGTTTTTATGCGCTTCTTGTTGATCAATATGGGCAATAACCGGTTTCCATAAAAAACGAGTCAACAAGAAATAAGCAATTAAAAAATGGCAAATCTGAAAGATCAGCGTCATATTCAATCTGATCATAAAACGCTGCCTCCACGGCTCAATGATTATACAAAAATAATAAGCAAGATTGCGACAATTAAACTATAAACAGCTGAGGATTCCACAAAACCCATCGCCAAAAGCATCGACAAACGAACTTTGTTAGCTGTTTCTGGATATTTCCCCAATGTTTCACAGGCTTTTGCGCCGATCATTCCTTGCCCCAAGGCAGGTCCGATACTCCCTAACCCCATAGCAATTCCAGCCCCAATAAAAGCAGCGGCCTTAGCAATATTATCCATAATATAATTCCTTTCAACTTGTCAGTTTAACTCTTTTCTCATCAAAGAGAAATAGTTTGCTCTGTTTTATCCTGTCCAACTAACTTAGACTGCACCCCAAACGTTTGTATAATTTTTGACAAATGCTTGGTTAATTCGTGTTCGTCGCTTTCAAAATCGTGGTTACATGACAAAGTAAGAACAGGAACATCTTTTAGATAATCAGCAATTTCTGTACCTTGGATTAACCAATCCTCATGTTTTTCATGGAGTCTCTTTAAATAATCTAATGGCACAGCAGCTTCCTCATGGCGATTACGTTTGCGCAAACGGTCATAGCAGACTTGGGGATCTGTTTGTAAATAGATAAAACCGGTGGGCTTAGTTGTGTAACCCTCAACCAACCAATTAAACCAATCCCGATAAAGTTGCCATTCAAGTGGCAACATAACGCCCATTTCATAACAATTTTTTGCAAAACAATAACGATCTGAATAAACCGAACGCTCTAAAATTTGAATACCAGTCTTACAATTATGAACCTGGCGCTCCTGTTCAAGCACACGAGTAACAAATGCATATGTTTGAAATGTATAAGCCCAACGGCGTATATCAGTATAAAATTTTTCTAACAGATTTTCCCCATCACCAACATTTTGCCATTTATCATGTGGCTCAAAAACAGGGTCAATCTGTAAACGCTGATCTAGCAAACGCAAAAATGTTGATTTTCCAGCCCCAATATTACCCTCAATAACAAAAACCTGCCTGACAGGAGATAATTTCATAAAAATCCCTTTTTTTATTCAGATAAAAAATTGGTGTACCGTTTTTTATCTTACCCCTTCTTCCTACAAAAATCGATGCTTTTTTTTGAAACCGAATCACTTTTGAAAAAAAGATTAAAAAAGGATACAATAAGCTCAATTCAACAAAAAAATACAAACAATAATAGGATTAACTCCCTATGAATATGAGAAAAACGAGCTTATGTGGTATTTGTTGCCTTTTGTTTTTATGTATATTTTCAACAACCGTAGCCAATGACGTAGAATTTAATGAACTACCCACCATAGAAGATTTAAATGAAAATCGCTCTGATTTAGAATTAAGCCTTGATGATATTGATTCAAATTTATTAGAAGCAGCAGTTCAAAGTAGACCGGCAACACGCACAAGCTCGCCAAGTGATATTCTTGAACTACTGTATACTCAAACACATTTAAATAGAATATTAAAGTGTGATCTTTATTGTTGGACTTATCCACTTCCAACAAGAAATATTATCACTTATCCCTCAATTTTAAACTTTACACCACGCCAATCGCGGGCTGGATTTAGTTTTTTTTACCAACAAATGACTAATGTATTTCCTTGGTGTAGCAATATAGGCGGCTATATTAACCTCTTTGATTTATCCCTTATGCGAGAAATTGACCTTGAAATTGCGCGAGAACGCAACATCGACATTCCCAAAACAATTAGCTTATTTAAAAACGCCCGCGTTGAACAACGCCGTGTGGGATTTTTATTCGATTTATGGAAAAAATATAAATGGTTTAATTTTGGTTTAGAATTGCCATTTTATGCAGTAGAAAGAAATTATAATCTTCCTGAAGAAGATATTTTAGAAATTAAATCTTCAGATGTTTTTGAATCAAGCGATAACCCAAAAGCAGAAGAAAAAGCCATTCATCAATACGTTCTTGAAACACGTCTCGGACTCGGCGATTTACGCCTCTCGCTCAGTTTTGATGCAGTTAACACCGACTGCTGCCGCATTGTACTAGGGACTAAGCTCACATTTCCGACTACTGCAACATTTGCGAGCGGCTTTATCGGTTCAGACTTTAAGAAAAAAGTACAACGCTGCTATTTAAATCTTGAGACACTTATTGAAAACTTCACCAGCAACAATCAACAATTAAAAGACCAAGCGGTAGCTGATATAACCTGCTTTGGCATTCACGGTGTTAATCAATTTGGTGCCATGCTTCTTGCTACCCAATTAGGAGAAAATAAACGATTTCAAATCACTGGATACATTGAACCAACCTTCAGAGTCGATGAGCAGGTTACCGTATTTGGCAGTTTTCGAGTAAATTGGATGGAACCAAAATTTGTTTCTCGATTTATTCTCGAAAATATTGCATGCAGCTTTTTTGACGACTCAAACTTTGATTCAAGTAATCCTGAATATTTTCCACCAGATCAAAAAGAACAATTATCAGAACAAGCTTTACTCTTTTTAAATAATCGTTTGCGTAATTGGCTTTTTCCTTGTTGTTATCGCGTTAAACTGAGAGCACAAAGAGAATATCAACTTTCCGCAGCAGCATTACTCAATTTCACCGGAAATTGGAAGGTAACGCTTGGCTATGATTATTGGTATAAAGCTGAAGAACGTGCCTGTATCGCTGAACAATGCAGCGGCCTCGTAAATCAGAATTGCATCAAATTAGATCGCGCACTACAACCACATGCATCACAAAACAAAATCTTTTTAAAACTGGAATATACGAAATTTAGAGAAAGTCATAATTTTATTTTTAGATTTGGCGCAGACTTGCCATTGTGCAGCACAAATATTGGTGATGACTACACAGCATTTTTAAATTTTGAATGGATATTTTGATAGCCTAAAAGGAGCTGTTATGAATAAAGCACTATTTCTCTCAAGTATACTTTTGATTGCTAACAACCAGGGTATTATTTTGCAATCTTCAGTACTTAGAAGTCTTGATGGTATCTGGCCCGCATTTGATGGCGACACTATCCTAAATATTGTAAACTTAAAAAGTAAATACGCTGACATGAATATTGGTAGATTGGATAAAACAACAAAAGAACGCGAAGGTATGTACCTTTTCAGAGAGAAAAAATGCAGCATTGCTAAATTGGCTGAAATTGAAAAAGAATATGCAAATAATCAACAAATCAAAAATGAGCTCAATGATATTCTTACCCAAGTTAAAAATGAATTCATCAAGCTCAATGAAAAATTCATCAAGCAAATTCAAGGTTTCAAAGAAATGGTTATTACACTCATGCGCGAATCATGCAACAAACGAAATATTGCTCATAGTTTCATGCTTTCATGGGCAGATACGCAAGCAGGACAGGAAGAAGAATCATTTAAGCGCAGCATGACGTCTTTTACGCAACTTAATAAATTCCTTACCGATTTAGACGGTTTCCTCAAAGATATTTATGACAGCTGTCCAAAAGGAAGAAAACAATTTTTTGCCATATTGCGTCAGCAAAAGGAAAAAAAAGATAATGCATGAATTATGAAACATTAACAGGCACTGTTGATCGTATTATTTATGAAAATAATGAAACTGGTTTTCTCATATTTAATCTAAAAAATAAAAATAGTTCGACTATTGTAAAAGGATGTCTGCCTTCAGTTAAAGCAGGACAAGATGTCGTCATTTTGGGTAATTGGATTGTACATCCCAAATTTGGCAAACAATTTGATGCAAAAAAGTGCACGATTGCTTTACCAACTAATGTAATGGGATTACAAAAATATCTTGCCTCGGGAATTATTAAAGGCATCGGTCCTGTCTACGCAAAAAAACTCATTGATGTCTTTGGCGTAAATGTTTTAGACATCATCGACAAAGAACCAGACAAATTAAAATTAGTTGATGGCATTGGCCCTAAACGATTATCACAAATCATTGAAGGCTGGAAAGAACAAAAAGAAGTTGCTACCATCATGGTTTTTTTGCAAGAAAAAAACATTACTCCTGCATATGCAGCAAAAATTTATAAGCGCTATGGATATGAATCAATTGCCGTTGTTAAAGAAAATCCTTACCGTTTGGCAGAAGAAATATGGGGAATCGGCTTCAAAATAGCTGACCAAATTGCACACAACCTGGGATTTGAACATAACTGCATTGCACGCATTAAGGCAGGCATCTTGCATGCCATTAATGAAGCTGTTTCAAGTGGCCACCTCTATGTTGAAACAGAAGAACTTAAAAAAAATACCACAGAATTACTTGAGCTTAACGATGAAGAATCTTTGCTGGTAAAAAATGCATTGCATGAACTCTACGATGCAACAAAAATAAAGGTTATAACAAACCAAAATAATCATTACATTACAACATCGGCCTTATATTACTGCGAAGCGGGCGTTGCAACAAAAATAAAAAATTTACTTAAGTACCCATCAGATCTTCTTATTGATATTCATGCGGTTTACCAAATTTTACGCAAGCAAGAGGGAAACCTTCAACTTAACGAAGATCAACAACGAGGTATTATGGCAACCTTACAAAATAAAATAACTATCATTACTGGCGGGCCAGGAACTGGCAAAACCACCTTGATTAAACAACTCCTGGAAATTCTTGATCAAAAAAGAATTCGTTACAAACTTGCAGCACCAACAGGTCGCGCTGCAAAACGAATGAATGAAAGCACTGGACGCGCAGCAGCAACATTACACCGTTTACTAGAATTTGATCCTGCCACCATGCAATTTAAACATAATGAAGAAAACACACTCCAAACTGATCTTTTAATTGTTGACGAAGCATCAATGATCGATATCTTTCTTGCTCATGCAATACTCAAAGCAGTTCCTTTAGCCGCTCACCTCATTTTTATTGGGGATATTGATCAATTACCCCCCGTTGGAGCTGGAAATTTTTTACGTGATTTAATTACAAGCAAACAAATAAGCTGCATTCAACTCACAGAAGTCTTTCGTCAGGCAGCCAACAGCCTTATTATTGTTAACGCACACCGCATCAATAACGGAAACTTTCCGACAACACAATTGCCAGACGCAAAAAAAGATTTTATTTGGATCAAAGAAGAACAACCAGACAAACTATTTGGTTATCTTCAATCATTCTTCACCAAACGCTTACATCAACATGGTATTTTACCATCAGAAACGATGGTTCTTGTTCCGATGAATCGTGGTCCAATTGGTACCCAAAAACTTAATCAAAATCTCCAAGAAATTATCAATAAAAAAAATGGAACCAATCTCACCCATGGCATAACGCAATATAAAGAAGGTGATCGCGTTATGCAGATTCGCAATAATTACGAAAAAATGGTTTTTAATGGGGACATTGGATTTATTCAATCTATTGAACCAGAAGATAAGATCATTACTGTTCGCTACGCAGAACGTCCCGTTACCTATCAACAAGCAGAATTAGACGAACTCGTACTCGCTTATGCAATCACTATTCATAAAAGCCAAGGGTCAGAATATGATGCAGTTATTATACCTCTATTCACCCAACACTTCACGCTCTTGGCCCGCAATTTAATTTACACCGCAATTACGCGCGCAAAAAAACTTTGTATCATCATTGGCCAAACACGCGCACTTGCAATTGCCATAAAAAACAATAAAAGTATTAGAAGACAAACATTTTTAACTGAAATGCTCACCACAGGAATACAATGCCGTTAAAAAAATTTTTCTTCATAGCTATCTCTCTGTTCTCTTCATTAAATACAACATCAAAACGCTATACCATCATGCTCAGCCCCTCTGGCCACGCCCAAGATACTGGACGTCCTTTATTAGATGGCTTTGAACGCGGCGCCACACGACAACTCGCAGAAGAAGTGAAAAAAAAGCTTGAAAAAAAGCTCTCTGCACGCATCATTCTTACCCATAATGCAGGAGAAGTTATCACACAAGAACAAAAGGCAAGTTTCGCAAATCGACTCAACATAGATTTATACATCGCTTTAACTATTTACAATGATGACAGCTTAGCCATAAACCCATACTATTATAAAAATGAAGCGTTTAATCCAGTAGTAAATGATCGTCTCACTTTTTATCCAACACAAAAAGCTTATCTACAATCTGCACAAAAAACAGCTGCTATTGTTCAACAAGATATTTTTTCAAAAAAATATCTTACAACCTTTAAAATAAACAAACCAGTCGGAATCCCTGTCAAACTTCTTGAAGGCGTTACGACCTCTGCATTTTTATTTGAAATCAGCATTAAAAAAATAGATGACATTCTCACCTATGTAAAACCACTCACTCATGCGATAAGAAAGATCATTGATGTTATTTCATAATAAAAAAATTTATCTCATCATCGCCGCAACTACTTTTTTAGTCGGAATTTTATATTATACCTGGCGTGAAGAATGGATCATTATTCGTCATCCATGGTGGCATGCGCATCAAGATAAAATAACCCCCAATGCCTACACCAAAAAGAAAATTACTATTTATGCATGGTACAATAATCAATGGATACAAGAACAAAATGATGCTATTTGGTCTGAAAACAATGAAGCTGAAAATATTAAACATCTTACACAAGCTTCACTCAACCTTTTATTTGAAGAAGAAATTATAAAAAAGAAAATACATGTAGAAACGACATTAAATACTGCAGATAACAGTGAATTTATAATTATTTTCGATCGAAATCCATTTTCCAAGCAGCTGTCAATCCACGAAAAACATATGATTATTGAAAGCATCCTTAAAACCCTTCGCACCAATAACGTTCAAAACTCAAAAATTCGCTTTTTAGTAAATCATCAACCATTAATTGATGCTCACCTCGATTTTTTGCAAAGTTGGCCTATTGAAGGATTTTTATAGCTTTGAAAATAAGCAGACCACAATTTTACAATTCTCTTATCAAATTTCATCTATTGTCAAAGAACAAAAAAAATAGTTAGCTAAAGTAAATTATTTAAAAAGGAAGCCTGTATGAAAATTTTAGCAAGTCTAACCGATACACAGCGTGGTATTATATATTTAGTGTTCGGATTTTTAGTTTTACTCGATGCATTAAATCTTCTTGATAAAACCATTCATTACGTAATATTGTTTGCCGCTCTTGGGCTTATCATTTATGGCTTTTTGCTCACTAAATTAGCGACAAAAATCTTTAAGAAATAATATTAAGGAAAATTGAAATGAAAGCCATTTTTTCAATAATTAAAGATTTAGGAATCGCTATAATTTTAGCAATTTCTTTTCCCATCTGCGTTCACTTGGGAATAAATGTTTTTTATCCACAATTTCAAGATTTACAATTTTGGGGAAACAGAGAAAAAAAATTTTTAACTACCCAAGAATTCAAAAGACTTGATTTTTTAAATCAACAAGAATCTGCTTTAAGAAATCAAATAGATGAAAAAAGCTGGTCAGAGAATTTGGCCCTAAATAATTTAAAAACTGAAAAAGAAACCAAGGAAAATGTTGAAAAAATTCACGGTGAACTAAAAGCATTGAGAGATGCTCTTAAACCCATCGATAAAGAACGGGCCGAAATACACGATTTGTTAGACGAAAGATTTAAAAAATTAAGCGAAGAACGAAGTTCAGTTGTCTTTTATGTTTCCTTATTTACAGCACTACTTTTAATTATAGCAAGCTTATTTATCCCGGTTCCTGCAATAAGCGTTGGGTTAATTTTATCAGGTATTGCTGTAGGAATCGATGGCTATTGGCGTACATGGAATTACCTGGATGCAAGATTAAAATTCATTTCACTTATTATCGCTATCGTATTATTAATTGCTATATCATTCATTAGTTTTTATCGTTCAAAAGATAAAAAGAGAAAGAAATAATCATAATCGTGGAATAATTGAATGAACAAATATGTATTTTTAATCTTATTCTCTTTCTTTAATCTTCCCGCTGGTGAAAAAAGTGAAAGCATTACCTTACTACAAGAAACCATAAGACAACAAGATAAACAACTTGCTCAGTATGATACAGAAAAAAACACGAATGATAATAAAATAAATGAACTGACAAAACAAATAGAACACCTTCAAAAAGAACTCATCTCTATCAACAATGAACTTGATTCTTGTCAGGAAGAACACTCACTCCTCATCGGTCAACGCGACCATATGAAAACCTTAGTTAAATAAGGAATCACAACGAAAAAACTTGTTTTATTATTAACATTTTTTTCATACACATTACCTCTTAATGCCGGTTTTCGTGCTCTCATTGAACAATATGAACAAATGGCTAAGGTACCAGAAAAACCAACGCTCGATAGTACTTCATTGAAAAAAAAGATCACATTACAACAACAAGAGATAACGGCATTCAAAACTGACATTCTTGAACAACAAGCAATGATTACTGACCTTACAAAAGATTTAGCAAAGACACAAAATCTAATCACACAAGCAAAAAATTCGCTTAATACCTGCAAGAAAGATATTCCTGCAGTCAAAGATGAAATCTCTGCACTTGATACCAAACTCAAGGAACAAGAAAAACAAAAAGAAGAAGCTGAATTAAAACAATTAGAAATCGCTGCACAAAAAAAAGCGGCAAAAGCACCGAAAATACCTATCGTCAATCTTGCAATAATATATGATAGCAACGCTGAATTATCCGATTCTAATCATTCAATGGGGACAAATACTGCCTTACCAAAAAGTCTAAAGAGCCTTCTTATACAAGAAGAATCCCCGTTATTGGTGAATGGCGCAATTGCTCAGGTCTTACTTCATTTTATGCACAATCCTCAAGAACAATCCTTTAAATCAAATGGTTTAACTATTTTACGTAGTGCGATGCAAAACTTCAAAAAAGATGATTGGGAATTATATGCTATCTATAGACCTGAGCCTTTCATTTTGTTTATCCAAAAAGAATATTTAGCTACTCATAAAAATCATGGTCTGAATTTAGAAAAATTAACTAAATTTGAAAGCAAAGATATCCCCACCATTATAGACAATCTTGAACAAGCGCCTAAACCTGAAAATAAAACCGCCCAGACAATTCTCTCATTATTCAAACTTTACAATGAAAAAGATCCAATCACCTGGAATATTATTATTGATGGACATGGTCTCACGAGCTCTAAAGAAGGTTTTACACCAACTAAACTTGCCTTAAAAAACAGTGGTGCAGTTATCGCCGGTATACCTTCAGATCAATTTATCAAATTGATTGAAGGATGGGGAAATACTATCAAACCAAATATCATCTTCTGGATCACGTGTTTTGGTGGGGGACTTAATGCTGAATCATTGCAACAAATCATTACCATAATCAAAAGCTTAAAGGGTGATTTTAATCCAGGAATTCTTTTGTCTGCCGCACCTTCTGATGAAACTATTTATCTTCAACAATCTGATTTTGACAAAACCTTTAAAACATTAGCCTCTATTGAAAATGGAAAAAGTACCGTCTCTTCAATCATAACAAACGCATCTCAAGCTCTCGATGATGTCGGAGGAACCCATTTATCAGGACTTATCTTTATCCCTGAAATTGGCATATTTCAACCTTTAAAACTTTCATACAAAATTACTGAAGAAGGCAACAAACAAATACTTACCATTAAGGATACAACAACCAAAGAGCCTCTTGTTATTAAAGATCCCCTTAAAACAAGAATTAAATTTATTGCACCAGGAGAAAACACTGTTCAAACCATCAACACTATTAAAGCTTTTGATGAAACTACCGATATTGAAATGTTATTTGATCTTTCAATATTTTCTGAAAATCGTAAAAACAAATTTTTTAAGATCATAAATATTAATAAAATTATTCTTGAAGGCGATGAAAAAAATATATCTCAAAAAATATCATTTCCTAATGAAAAAAACAAGGTACTTTATAATGTAAAAGCAGTCATTTTCCCTGAAGACTTGACCTGTCCAGGTTATATAGCATTCTCAATAACAGATACATTCCCTCGCGATATTTATCTTTGGAAAGGCATTAAGAAACTTTTTATTGATTTTATACCCGTGCATACCTATACACAAATAAAAAACCAAGCACAGTTAGATGTAACCATGCAACGCATTCAACAACAAGCACTCGTTAATGGTCTCTTTGAAAAAAACTTTATTAATTTGGAAATGAAAAATGTTGATTCTGCTATTAACTTGCTAGAAAAGCCAGCGACTGCTCTAAAAACTGACAAAGATTTTAGTACCCTCATGGCAACATATGATATTCCGGCACATATTCTTCCGAATGAAGATGGATTTCAAAACATTCTTATATATATTGCACAAAACTGTAGAAAAGGATTAGACATATTAAAAAACATGGTCCATGCAGAGAAAATTATTAATCGGATTGAAAATCTTGATAAAAAAGCTCTTTCGTTACTTGAAGAAGGATGTGTAAATTTCAACATTATAAATATTCCTCTGGCACTAAAGCAAATACCTAATATCTCACCAGCCCTTCTTGTTAAAATACAGAAAAATTTTGAAACCGAACCTGCCAAACTTTATGAGGGACTTCTTATCAAGCTTTTAAATACCGCAACCTTACCATCCGATTTTCTTAATGCTCTTGCTAACCACGGAACTACTCATATCAGAAAAGTTTTGTATACTAAATATCCTGAAACAAAGCCCATTCCACGTAATAAAACACAAGACAGATTAAAAACTATAATTATGCTTAGAAGCGAAGAGATCGCAGAATTATTAGCATTCCCTCATCTTTATACAAGTGAGGCTAAATTTCTCTATGCCATGAATAGCAACTTAACATCTGATCAATTAGAACAACTCCTACCTGTCATAAAAGAAAGTTTCCCTAATGTAGATCTCTTAGATTTAAGTAATAATGATATAACAATTATATCACCCTCTATTGATCAACTTCCTAATTTAAACTGGCTCAATTTAAGTAATAACAAAATAAAATCCATCCCTCAATATTTATTTAAATTAAAAAATCTAGAATTTCTCGATTTAAGCAAAAACCCTTTGGAAAACAAAGAAGAGGTAAAAAAACATCTAGAAGAAAGTCTCCCTAATCTAAAAACTCTCAATATATAATTCTTAAAGAACGCGAGTTCGATAATTGTTGATATCCTTATTTTAAGATAATTTTTACTTCTCGCGTTCGATAAAACCCTTCGACTTCGCTCAGGGCGAACGCATTCTTCATTCTTACAATTTTACCTAACGCGTTCGCCCTGAGGAACGAGCATAGCGAGTGTCTCGAAGGGTCTCACCGAACGCACAATAAAATTTTCTATTTTTTGAAATTACAAAGAAAGTTTAACAAAGAGCGTTCGATAAAACCATTCGACTCACTTTTCTCTTCGTTCCAAGTTCGCTCATGGCGACTATCCATTACCCACATCTTTTTTTAAAATAATGTACTCTATAGAAGCTTATTTAAAAAAAGGGTGTGCTTATGTGGGCTAAAAATGAAATAAGTTATATGAAC
>Ga0209417_1001515_pt1 | contig 42077 bp, 51 predicted proteins | sample RifGroF2_FD_184002 | JGI IMG/M metagenome (GOLD analysis project Ga0209417, IMG submission 184002) | Groundwater microbial communities from Rifle, Colorado, USA - Groundwater F2 (SPAdes) (version 2) | ecosystem: Environmental > Aquatic > Deep subsurface > Groundwater | place: Rifle, Colorado... | reverse complement strand
GAGGGAAGATCCTTCACTGAGGTCATGTGCATGATCTCTAGAAAACTACTCCACCGTATCTACGCGGTCGTTTCCCAAAACCGCCTCTATCAGGTTAACCCTATTTCCTCTTGACCATAGTCGGTCTGGGGGGCCACCACCACTCCCAGGATAGCACATTACCCATTAAAAAAATCTTTCCTATTTTTTAACTCCCATCCGCCGAAGCAAGACCAGTCAAATTTCCCAAATAATAAACATTACTTGGTTCTTGCATGGAAAGTACGATATCACTTTTCGCAATACTCTCTAAAGACCGTGCCTGCAAAATCAGCATCGAATTAATTTCGCTATCCTCAACTAAACCCTTATTTTTATCCTCCAATTCCTTAATTAAATATCCCTGCGTGGACATCGAATTAAGCTGAGTCAATGATAAAACTCCCATTCCAGCCACCAAAGCCATTATTAAAACTAGAACCGTCACAGGTCCTAACTTCAATTTTACATTTGTCCCCTTACCTAACCTGGAAGATGAAAAATCAGAATGAAAAGTGGGACTAAAGGAAGAAGATGACACAAAGGGAGGGGTTAAGATTTAAAAATGGCACGCAATTTAGCACTTCGACTTCTGGGATTTTTTTGTAATTCAGCTTCAGAAGGAACAATTGGTTTTTTAGTTAAAATTTGATAATCACAGTCATTTAACGCAGCCTGTTTAAACCCCTGCTTCACAATTCGATCCTCCAAAGAATGATAACTAATCACCACCATTCTTCCCCCGGACTTTAACAGAGACAAAAGCGACGGAATGGCCTCTCTTAAAACATTAAGCTCATCATTTACCTCGATCCTTAAAGCCTGAAAAACTCTAGACGCCATTCGATTTTGATCCTTAGGTGATCGCATAATTTCTTGAATCAAGTTCATCAAGTCTTCTGTAATTCCCAATGCCTTTTCCCTCCTTCTGGCAACAATCATTCTTGCCAACTTAGGTGCATATTTCTCTTCCCCATACCTGTAAAAAATTGTCTTTAAATCATACTCTGTATAATTATTCAAGACATGAGCCGCTGTTAAACCTTTAGAACGATCAAATCTCATATCCAAAGGTGCTTTTTTCTGAAAAGAAAACCCGCGTGAGGCGTCATCCACATGAGGAGAAGAAAGCCCTAAGTCAAGAAGAATAGCATCTACTGCTGTTATTCCTAGTTCCTGAAGCCGATCATGACAATGAACAAAAGAATCCTGAAAAAATTGACACTCCGAAGAAAAAAGTTGAAGACGTTTTTTAGCAATTTTTAAATTATTTTCATCAAGATCAAATCCATAATATTTTCCTTTAACACCAATCTCCTTTAGACAAGAAAGCGCATGCCCACCAAGCCCTAAAGTACCATCCACTACACTCCTTCCAGGCAAGAGAGCCAAATAATTCACAACTTCTTTTAAAAGAACGGGGACGTGAACAGGTTTATTTTGAGACATTTAATTGATGTTTTGTGCAAAACTTGTGTGCAACCTGTGTATAACTTTTTTGATCATTAATACAAATCAACTTTTAGGCTGCTACATGCACATTGTCAATATGCATTTTTAAAATTTTTCCTAATTTTCATTTTTTAAGTACAATTTTTGTACTCACAAATTAGCTAATCACCGCAACCTAAACCTGAAAACCGACCCTAATTCTATTTTAAATTAAAATATTGCAAAAATATGCTATTATTTCATACCCAAATTTTCACCCAGATCCATCCCAAACCACTACCCTTCAAAGAATCAAGTTGTATTTTTAAACTTACCTCTCTACAATCAAAATCATGCAAGAAACTATCGTAAAAATGCTTATAACTTTTGGAATTGGCATGTCTCCAATTCTGGAACTAAGAGGAGCTATTCCTTTTGCTATTGGTGTTTTACATTTACCAACCTGGCAAGCTTTTCTTGCTGCCGTCCTTGGAAATATGTTAGCTGTAGTCATTATTTTAAAATATTTAAACCCCGTGAGTAACTTCCTAATGAAAAATTCTCCCTTTATCAACAAATATCTAACCGCCTTATTCCATAAAACTCGTCATAAACACAGTAAACGTTTTAATGAAATCGGGGCAATTTTCTTAATCAGCTTTGTAGCAGTCCCCTTACCTATTACCGGAGCCTGGACAGGAGCTTTAATCTCCTTTCTGTTTGGGGTTTCCCCAAAAAAAGCCTTTATTTTGATTTCCATTGGCATCCTTTGCGCCGGAGTCTTAGTTAGCCTCGGGTTTGAATCAATTAGCGCCTTGGTGCGAATTTTCTCCTAAGCGCAACACCTCGACTTTTTTCCCGTAAACATGCCTTTACAAAAAACAAGCTTAACCTATACCACGATATTTCCCTGCCGCAAAATTCTTTTCTGCGCCCCAATCACTTCCACAATAGTTGAAGGTTGATTTTTAGGATCCAAATTTCCTCCATCAATCAAAAAATCTGGCTGCACCAAAATTTCAGCTACAGAATACGGCGAAGCCTGCCCATGTTTATTCGCACTGGTCGTACTCAGAGGACTCCCAAAAGCCTCAAGTAAATTCTTCGTCCAATCTTCGACTATCACCCGAATCCCAATCGTATCCTGCTTAGAATTTAAAAATACAGGCGCTTTTTCGGTTCGCGGAACCACCAAAGTCAAACTCCCAGGCCAATAACGTGCCGCCAAATCCAAAGCAATTTTCGAAAATTCTCCATACTCCTTCGCCTCCTTTAAAGATCGCACCAAAATACTCACTGGCTTCTCTTGCGACATTCCCTTTAACTCATATAACCGCTCCAAAGCCGCTTTATTAAAAATATCCACAGCCAATCCATAACAAGTATCCGTGGGATGCGCCACCACCCCACCTTGTCGCAAGACCTTTACCGCGGATAAAATCATTTTTACATTCATAACAATTCGCGACAAAAAACCAGCAAACCATTTTCAAAAATCCGCTTAGGATTCCCCCCACGAATCCCTAACAGATGGTTCCCTTCCTATACGATTCAAAACTCTCGAAATTGTTTTGGCAACTCTACTGGTTGCATTACCTAGCCCATTTTCCAAAACATCTGGCAATTTATCAGTTACTCCATCAATACCATTTGGCAAAACAATCGGAATTTCCGGCACAGGTATACCTGGTATAATTTCGCTTATTCGTTTTTCCTCTGCCATTTAAGATAAATATAAAAAAAACTAAACACGAGCTTTCTTTTTACCATAACCCCAAAAACATTACAATTGAATTTCGCCTAAGCCACCCGTATACTATGCTTCGCTTATCTTGGCGCAACATCTCTAAAAATTAACCTTCTACCCTATGAGACCTCGCGTTGCTATTAATGGATTTGGCCGTATCGGCCGCAATGTGTTTCGTGCCAATCTCAAAAAAAACGCCTTTGACATCGTAGCTATCAATGATCTTGGTGATGTCAATACCATGGCTCATCTTTTGCAATACGACTCGCTTTATGGCCCCTTGAATATTTCCATCACCACCAAACAAGGCATCCTAAACGTAAATGGCCAAGAAATTAAAATGTTTTCTCAAAGAGACCCCGAGCAACTTCCTTGGTTAGAAGAAAAAATTGATATTGTTCTTGAATGTACCGGCTTTTTCACTCATCGCAATGACGCGGTCAAACACATTCAAGCCGGAGCCAAAAAAGTAATCGTCAGCGCCCCTGGCAAAGAAATGGATCTTACTGTGGTTCTAGGCGTTAACGAAGACCAATACGACAACGACGACCACCACATTATTTCTAATGCCTCCTGCACCACTAATTGTTTAGCCCCAATTGCCAAAATCCTACACGAGAATTTCAAAATAAAAAAAGGCCTAATGACCACTACCCACGCCTACACTAATGACCAACAAATCCTGGATCTTCCCCATAAAGACCTAAGACGAGCTAGGGCCGCCGCGCTTTCCATTATCCCCACCACTACCGGAGCAGCCGAAGCCGTGGGCCTCGTTCTACCCGAATTAAAAGGAAAACTAACAGGTCTAGCCATGCGTGTTCCCATCCCAACAGTCTCGATTGTTGACTTGGTCATAGAAACTGAAAAAGAAACCTCTGCCCAAGACGTAAATCAAGCCCTTAAAAAAGCTTCCGAAAGTACTATCAAGGATTATTTGGCTTATACAGAAAAACCTCTCGTTTCCATGGATTTCAAAGGTGATTCTCATTCCGCCATTGTTGATGCGCTTTCCACCATGGTTATTGGCAACAACCTGATCAAAGTCTTAGCCTGGTACGACAACGAATGGGGTTACTCCAACCGAGTAGTTGATTTAGTCAAATATATGGGAGAAAGGATGTAAAATTAACATCTTATTTCATATTTTCTAAAACTATAATTAATCTACTAAGCAGGCTATTAGCAGTATCTATTTCTGACATTGTAGGTGGAAGAGCACCTTCTTCACGCCTCCCCTTGGTAATCCGGGAAGAAAATGCCACCATATCTTGGTGTATTTGTGTTATTAGAGATTCCCCAGGAAATTGAAAAAATGCTACGTCCACGCTATCTAAACAGGCAGTAAGCCAGTCATTACCTTTTACGCTGACCGGATCGGTGCTTACATCTCCAGAATAACCCCCACACAATGATTTAAGCTCCTGTATAAAATTGTCCAAATCAAAATCTGAATTTTCTGAATTTCCAATACCCATATAGTTTAAATTTTAAATATTAAAACCCTGAAAGGCCTTTTATATTACACAAAACAAAAAACTTGTCAAATTGTAAAATTTTCTTCCTCATTCTATAATTCCAATTACGCACTATCCGCTAAAATTTCTTCATGCTCCCCCTCGATCCCCGTAAAGGCAAAATTCTCGCCGCCATTATTCAAGATTTTATTAACACCGCTGAACCGGTAGGCTCAAAATCTATTCTTGTCAAATACCAACTTTCCGTTAGCCCGGCTACCATTCGCAACGATATGGCTTTTTTAGAAACCGAAGGATTTATCTATCAGCCATTTACCTCAGCCGGTCGCATTCCAACCCAAAAAGGTTATCGCCTCTACATCGACGAATTTGCGGATCACCAGAAAGCTAAAAAAATGGCCAAAGAAAACCTTAAAAAACTACGAAAACATCACGCCCAACAACACGCTCAACAACAAGTCTACGAAGCAGTGGCACTTCTTGCTCAAGCCATCCCCAACATCAGTTTTGCCAGCCTGCCTAATAATGAACATGCCTTTTATCTGGGAGTTTCTAATCTACTTAAACAACCGGAATTTCTTAAAAGTCCGCTCCAGGCCAGTCATGTTGTCGAAGTTTTAGAAGAAGGCACTCATTTTCTCAAAACTCTTGACCAACTGGAAATCACCGAAAATCCTAAAATTTTTATTGGCAAAGAAAACATTTTGTCTCAAATTGAGAGCTGTAGCCTTATTGTTTGCTCCTACGAATTCGCCGAATTTAAAGGATATTTAGGCCTTCTAGGTCCAACCAGGATGCCATATGCCTACAATCTAGCCACTCTTAAAGAAGTATGCGAACTTCTTTGTCAAGAGTGCTAACTTCTAAATTTATTAATATCAATTCCGATGTCCCTATTTTCGCAAGATAATTCCGCATCCAGTCAACAAAATGCCGCTCAAACTGATAATAGCACTAGCCCTGCCGGCAACCAACAAGATGACTCTCACCCCAACAACACTCAAGGCCGCGTAAATCCACAAACTGAACCCTCACTGGAAGAACTAAAAATTGCCCTGACCACCGCTCAAAAAGATCTCGAAAACATGACAACCATTGCCCAAAGGACAATGGCAGATCTTCAAAATTTCAAACGCCATACTGACGAAGATCGCAACAATCTAACCCTTTTTGCCAATTTTCATTTCCTACAAGCCATATTTCCGGTTATTGATAATTTCCAACGTGCTTTTCAACACATTCCGGAAAATCTAATTAACGAAGAATGGATCAAAGGAATTTTTGCCATGGAAAAACAGTTTATATCCACTCTAACCAATTTGGGACTTCAGGAAATCCCCTGCGAACCAGGTAGTAAATTTGACCCCAATTTACACGAAGCAATTAGCCAATGCCCAGGCGAAAAAGATCTGATTCTACAGTGCTTTGAAAAAGGCTATTTATTTAAAAATCAAGTCATTCGTCCTTCAAAAATAATGGTCGGAAGCGGGGAAGCGCCACCTCCACCAATGGCTAAATAAACCCAAGAACTACACACCAACGCTGTTGCGGAAAAACCGCCTAAGCAAACGAGCAATTTGGGTTATGTCATGCAAGAGTCGAACCTGTTGTATCTTTCCTTTTTTGCTCTGTTTTTGTGAATTTGTTGATTCTTAGCTTCTGTTACTACTCTTGTATTTTTTGGAGTAGTTTTCCCGCCTTCTACTACTGGTTTTACATGGTATAATTTTTCCTTTTGACAATTTACCATGTCGTATCCTTTTTGCTTAAAAACTTTCTCAGCTTTTTTGGAATCACGCTCTTACTTTATTGCTGTTTTCGAAACTGTACTTTTTTTCATAATAAAGTTTGATTAAATTATAAACTCGAGGAATAAGACAATGATTTGATGTAATTTTCCATATACTCAAAATCGGGGTTTCCGTTTTTTACTGGCAATTTTAATTTTAAATGACTTATTCTTTCTTTTGTAGCACCTCTTCCGTAATTAAATTTCTTTTCGATTTCTAAATTTAGTAAGGTGTTTATAAATAAGGCTATATATTTATTCAATTTGCCATGTCTAATTATGTTTATCTTATTTCCATTGATAAAATTTAAAGGCTGAAAAAACGCCTTAAATCCTTCCGCTCCAACAGAAATACAATTTTCAGGATTAATTTTTTCTTCAATAGAAATATTGTTTTCTACAAATAACTCAACTCCATTATTTGTTGCTGTTCTTGTAACATATGGTATGTTTTTATTGCTTTTGTCGGCAATTATTTCCTCAATTTCAAGACCATGAATAGGAAAACCCAAGGTAACTTTAAATAATTTTCCAACAATAAATTCTTCCCATTTATCAAATTCTAATTTTATTTTTTTATCGACCAAGGGTTTTTGAAAAATGCTTTTTTCTAATTCTTTATGATAAGCGATGAGCTTCTTTTTTAATTCTTCGGGGATCTGAGAAGGAATTAAAATATTTTTAAGTGTCTTGTTTGCCTGTCTTCCGTAATTATATTTATATTTGTTCGCACTAATACATTTTGCATAAAAAAGCATTTCAATAATGCTCATTTTTATTTTAGGTTCAAGTACTAAAACATGAAACCCTGTGTAAAATGGTAAAGGTTGATAAAAAGTAGATAAAACAGATCCCCCCCCTGCAACAGACAAGGTATGACCTGGATTCGGTTCAACATCTAATTCGGTTTCAACATAAGCGGAAATACCATTATTTTTTTCAGTACGAGAAACAAAAGGAACAGATTTTTTATCTGTACTTTTACACTGAACTAAATTTATTAGTTCTAAACTATTACCATACTTAATGGTAAATAAATCCGATACTTTTACTAAATTATTCATGGGTTTTTTCCGTAATTTCTAAAATTCTATGATCTGTTTTTGGCAAACTTCCGCAATGCCAAGCTGCAACACCATTTTCATCTCTGACAAAATAAATATCCTTTTCGTCCATTGTAATTTCTAAAGTTTTTATCACAAAATCATTGATTCCCGGTCCATAATCATCTCTTAATTTTGCCAAATAAATTTTTCCTTCTTCTTGTTTAGTTATCATAATTTTCTTTGTTAAAAAGTTTGTTGCTATGTAAAAAAGTTACATAGTTTAAAATAGTGTCCTCAAAATTTTCATCTTTCAAGTTTGAATAATCCGTTTCCATGTAAGCTTCCGTCGCCCATTCCATGTCTGCAGTGATTATTTGATTAACACTAAATCCAGCTTCTTCTTTTCTATTTTCAAAATATGTAAGCCATTTTTTCTTTATTCCACCAATTAGATTTTTTTGATCATCTAGGATTTCCCACTTGTCATAAGCGTCAATTCTTCCTTTATTTTTTCTTTTCACAAAACCGTCATCTTTGTAATAGCCGAAATATGTTTCTTTGTGATTTGGGTGTGGTCTGTGTGCTGTAAAAACCATAACACAAGAAACAACACCGACTTTTGAATTAAAAAACAATTCGTCTGGCATTGATAAAACCGCTTGTAATGTGTGTTTTTCAAGAAGTTTCTTTTTTAATTCCAAAACTTTACCACTTGTTGCTAAAGCACTTTGCATTGGCACAATAGCAACACAAGTTCCGCCGTCAACTAAACACTCTAAATTATTTAAAATAAATTCTAATTCGTCGGTATCAGTTTTTTTGTTTGATTTGTAAGGCGGATTCAAAAAACCAACTGTTGGCTTTTTTGCTTTCACTTCTTCAATAACTTCTTCATCAAAACAACTGCCGTTTATGATATTTGTTTTTCCGTCTTGGTGGATATACATATTTGAAACCGCCAAAGCGAAAATATGTGATTGATATTCCGTTCCAATAAGTTGTTTTGATTTTATTTCTTTAATCTTTGTTTCATCACCTTTTGCGTCTGCGATCATTTTTTTCATTGCACTAATCAAAAATCCGCCTGTTCCAGTACAGTTATCGTAAGCAATAGAGTTTTTATTGACTTGTGCTAAGTCCGCAAAAAGCTCTGTGATATGTGGAGGTGTTAAAACAATTCCTAAACCTTTATCGCTGTTTGCGTATCTCAAAAATTCAATATAAAGCTGACCTAAAACATCAAAGTATCTGTGAGTTTTAATAAAAACGTTTATGTTTTCGTCTATCTCGTCAATTATTTCCTTCAAAACATTTTCTTTTTTTGATAAAGAAGTGTCAGTTTTGATAAAACTAAATTGAGTGTTTAAATTTTCTAATTTTTTGCCTGTGATATTTGCTTTTTCTAGTTCATTTGAAACTGTTTGAATTAAAGAAGTTGCCAGGTCTTCCGGTCTACTCTGTGAAGCATAAGATCTTTTGAATGCTGGATTTTCTAAAGCAATCAAAATTGAACTAATCAATAAACTTCTTTGACTCTCAAGGATTTTATAAGTATGTAATTTTTCGTTTAACTTTTTAGTAAAATCCAAAAGTGAGTTATAGTCTTGTCTAAATTTTTCCGGACTTTTTAAATATCCGTTAAGATAATCTTCAACGGGCAAGAATTTATCACCAAAAATCGGCGTTGCTTTTTTCTCATCCTTTAAATGCAAAAAGTGAGAAACTTTTAATGATTGTTTTGTTTCTCCGCTAACTGCGATTGCTAATACATCAAAGCCTTTGGATAGATAAGAAGCGTAAAGCAAAGCACCATCAACCGAAAAATCGGCATATTTATCGCGATCTTTGCTTTCATGTTTGGTTACATCTGCCTTACATTCAATAACAATCAATAAATCAGGATTAGTTTTGTAACTAATAATAAATTCAGGATAACCTTTCCCTCCGCCTTTTTTTGAAGCGCTTTTTAATAACTTATCAATTTTTGGATTATCAGAGCGTTGTTCTTCAATATAAATAGAATCCGAAAAAATGGAAAAGTGATCTCTAGTGATTATTTCGGTTTTTCTTTCGTTCGCCATAATATTTTAATTAGAAATTTTTAAGACATCGATAATTTTTCCTGCAATATTCAGATTGTCGTTTTCGTGAAGCACGATAGGGAAATACTTATCGGTAGATTCTGAAATTAAAACAACCTGTTTATCATTTGGATTATAGCTAAATTTTTTGATATTTGCACATCCCTCTATTATGGAAACAACATAATCACCATTTTGCGGATTTTGATTTTTTGCATTTACAATAACAATATCTCCGTCTTCAATGTTTTTTTTGCCTTGTCCAACTTGTGCTTGATTCATGGAATTTCCTGAGGCTTGAATTAAGTAAAAATCCTTAACGTTCCCCTTTGGAAAAGCATTTTTTGATATTTTAATAAATCCCTCGATTCGATCTTCCGCAAAAGCTGTTGCGGGGCCACAATTTGCTATGCCATAAAAAGGAAAATTAAAAAAATCTTCACTAGTGAGATCTTTTTTATTTAAAACCAGCAAGCCGTTTTTCTCCTGGATCAACTGTTTGTTTTTTAAAATTTCAATGTGGTGTTTTACTGTTTGCGGATACTTTTCACCAATGCGACGACCGATTTCTCGGTACTTCAAAGGCACTGATCCTTGATCACGAAGTAATGCCAGAAGTTTATTTTGTATTGATGACATAATAATTTTATTGAGGTGTTCTGATTGTATCAGGTTTGTCTTTTTTGGTCAAACTGTATTTAGTGTATTTTTTCTTGACAGGCAAAATGACGCTTATCATAATAGGAGCTGTTATTTTTTAATTTTACTTTTATGGATGTATTGAATCATCAGTTTCAGTGGCCATATGACTATAACTCTGGTTTCCAAAGGGATTTTGGATGTGTTTATATTTTAGTGAATACCAATGGGCAATTGGTCGATGTCGGGCAAACAGAAAGTGTCAACGATCGTTTGCCAAATCATGATCGGAAGCAATGCTGGATTAGAAATAGCTGTCCCGACAAGCAGTTGTATGTTCATTTAAATCAAAATGAACAGTACCGACTTCAGCTTGAAGGAGCAATTCGGAATAGTTACGCTCCGTCTTGCGGAATTCGTTAAATAAAAGTGTTTTCGGAGCGACCGAAGGGGGCGGAGAAAACATCCGAACTGGCTGGCGATAACCAGACAGCCCCTCCCCTTTATAAAAAAGAATCAATTCGCCCATTCCTTATTAAAAGTCCGAAAAGCGGAGTGGCAAAAAGGGAATAGGTAAAAATGTATTTCGCTTAACTCGGCTCTTACGGAAATTATCTTGACTCCCTAAAATTGGCACTCTATAATTGAGACTGCTAATATTTACTCTTTTAAACCTCATAACTCATGTCAAAAATTATTGGAATTGATCTTGGAACAACTAATTCTTGTGTAGCCGTTATGATGGGCGGGGATGCCGAAGTAATTCCCAATGCCGAGGGACAACGAACCACTCCATCCATTGTAGCCTACAAAGACAAAGAAAGATTAGTCGGCATCCCCGCCAAACGACAAGCAGTCACCAATGCCGAAAACACTATTTTCTCCGCTAAACGTTTTATTGGTCGTACCTATAAAGAAATCGAAGAAACTGCCAAACGCATGCCCTTCAAGGTTAGCAAAGGGTCCAAAGGAGAAGCGGAAATTACCCTTAATAATAAAACACTCCGTCCAGCAGAAATTTCCGCCATGATTCTCCAAAAGCTTAAAGCTGATGCCGAAAAATACCTCGGTGAAAAGGTTACAGAAGCAGTAATTACGGTACCAGCCTACTTTAACGATTCTCAACGCCAAGCCACCAAAGACGCAGGTAAAATTGCCGGACTTGAAGTAAAACGTATCATTAATGAACCAACCGCCGCCGCTCTAGCCTATGGCATTGACAAAAAAGGTGGAGATAAAAAAATTGCGGTTTTTGATCTTGGAGGCGGGACATTCGATATTTCAATCCTTGAATTAGGTGATGGAGTCTTTGAAGTATTATCAACCAATGGTGACACCCAATTAGGCGGTGATGATTTTGACGAAATTATTTTAGAATGGCTTATTACCGAATTTAAAAAAGATCAAGGCATTGACCTCAAAAACGATAAAATGGCTTTACAACGCCTAAAAGAAGCTGCCGAAAAAGCAAAAATCGAACTTTCATCCACTCACGAAACTGAAATCAACTTACCTTTTATTACCGCTGATGCCAGTGGCCCCAAACATTTTAATATAAAACTCAATCGCTCAAAATTAGAAGATTTAGTGATGGATCTCTTGAACCGCTGTGTTGACCCCTGCCGCAAAGCCATGGATGATGCTAAAACCTATGCCAGCGACCTTGACGAAGTAATTCTGGTTGGTGGTATGACCCGTATGCCAGCAGTCCAGGAAAAAGTAAAAGAAATCTTTGGGAAAGAACCGCACCAAGGTATTAATCCGGATGAAGTCGTAGCCTTAGGAGCCGCTATTCAAGGTGGCGTTTTACAAGGTGATGTTAAAGACGTTCTTCTTTTGGATGTCACGCCTCTTACTTTGGGTATTGAAACTCTAGGCGGAGTAGCCACTCCTCTTATTGAGCGCAATACCACTATTCCTACTTCAAAATCACAAATATTTTCAACTGCGGCCGATACCCAAACCTCAGTCGAAGTACATATTGTACAAGGAGAAAGGCCATTGGCCGCTGACAACAAATCACTTGGTAAATTTATTCTTGATGGTATTCCTCCTTCCCCCCGTGGCGTCCCTCAAATTGAAGTAACTTTTGACATTGATGCCAACGGTATCCTTAATGTTAAAGCCCTTGATAAAGCGACCAATAAATCGCAACACATCACCATTACCGGCTCAAGCGGCCTTTCCGAAACAGAAATCGAAACCATGAAAAAGGAAGCCGAACTGCACGCCGAAGAAGATAAGCGCAAAAAAGAACAAATTGAAATTAGGAATCATGCTGAGACCCTTGCCTCTCAAGCCGAACGCACCCTTAAAGATGCTGGCGAAAAAGTAGCGGATGATATTAAAAAACCAGTCGAAGAAAAAATTCAAGCCGTTAAGGATGTTCTTGCCAAAGAAGGTGCCACTACTGAAGAAATTAAAACTGCCAGCGATGCCCTAGGCGAAGAAATTCAAAAAATTGGAGCCGCCATGTACCAAAACACCAACCAATCCGAACCGGAAAATGGAGTAAATGTAAAAGATATGAATGAAGACAAAGAAGGGAAAGACGACAATGTCGTGGATGCCGAGGTGGTGGATGAAGATAAGAAAAAAGAAGAATAAGCGATCTCGGGCTTACTGAAAATAACTTTTAATAACATCCGCCTCTTGCCCAATGAACGGCCTAAAGCTAAAGTAGGTTCATGCTTGACCTAAACTTATTTCGTGAAAATCCCGATCGCATCCGTGCCGACTTAAAAAAACGCGGGATGGACTGCGCCAAAGTAGATCAACTCATCCAACTCGACAAAGAAAATCGAGAACTTTTGCAGGAAATTGAAAACGAAAGAGCTATAAAAAATAATGCCAGTACCGGCATCGCAAAAATGGAAGGCGACGAAAAAAAACACAATATTGAAGTGATGCAATTACATGCATCACAAGAAAAGGTAGCAAAAGGGAACCAACAACAAATTGAAAAAAAACTTCTGGACATCCTCCTCACCTTCCCCAACATCACCCACTCCTCTACCCCAGAAGGTCCGGACGAATCCGGAAATGTTGTTGAAAAAAAACACGGCGAACCCCGCCAATTTGACTTTAAACCTAAAGACCACATCGAACTCGGCACCAGCCTCAACATCCTCAATCTCGAAGACGCCACTCGCATGTCCGGCACCCGCTTTGCTTATTTATTAAAGGAAGGAGCACTGCTCGAATTTGCCCTGCTTCAATTCGTCATGCAAAAACTCGTAAGCAAAGGATTCACCCCCGTTATCCCACCTGTCCTCGTCCGCGAACACGCCATGATCGCCACCGGCTTTTTCCCTGCGGACCGCAACGAAATCTATCACGTCAATCCCAAACTCAACGAAGACGACAAGGAAAACGATGACCTTTATTTAGTCGGCACCTCCGAAGTGCCCCTTACTATGCTTCACGCGGATAAAATCCTCGACGAAGAAAAACTGCCCCTCCGCTACGTCGGCTTTTCAACTTGCTTCCGCCGCGAAGCCGGCTCTTACGGCAAAGATACGCAAGGCATTATCCGCGTCCACCAATTCGACAAAATAGAAATGTTCAGTTTTTGCCATCCTGAAAAATCGTGGCAAGAACACGATTTCATCCGTTCGATTGAAGAAGAAATCATGCAAGATCTCGGTCTCGCTTATCAAGTACTCAATATCTGTTCCGGCGATCTCGGCTATCCGGCCTCCAAAAAATACGACATCGAAGCTTGGATCCCCACCCAACAAAAATATCGTGAACTCACGAGTTGTTCCAACTGCACGGATTATCAAGCCCGCCGCGCCAAAATCCGCTACAAATCCACAAAAACAGGTAAAAACGAATTCATCCACACTCTCAACGGAACCGCCTGCGCCATGGGCCGCACCATCGTGGCCATTTTAGAAAACTACCAACAGGCTAATGGCAGCATCGAAGTCCCAAAAGCGCTACGCCCATTCATGGACGGCCTCACAAAAATCACTACCTTGTCGACATGAAAAAATTCTTTTCAGTCACTCTATCTGGCTCTGATCTTTTTATCCACCGAATTTTATCTAAAACTTCACCAATTCGCTTTCGAATATAGTCCAGCGTCTTATTACACAACAATTCATTTCTATCTACTTTATAAAAGAGAGGCCCTCGAACCCCAAATCCAGTTTCGTGACTGCTCTGGCATGTATCTTTCAAAAACATTACACTTCCATCTGCTAATTCGCGCCCGTGCTGAGTCACAGTAAAATATTTGTCATCTCTTGATCCATCTTTTTTTGAAAAATTATAAACTAAACTTTCAGAACCAGGAGATTCACTAATGGATATCGACCCATTATCCCCAGATAACCCACATCCTACCCAATGATTTATATAATAATCACACCTACAATCATAGCTCTCATCATGGCCACTATTTAAGAGCCACAGCTGTTGCGACCAATTTATGTTCTCTTCTAAAACAGGTGATAAAGGATCATTAATAACCCTGAGACATCTATCAACTATTCGATCCGTCTCATCTGTAATCGCGCCAAAATATCGTCGCTCTTGATATTCTACTCCTGTCTCAAAAGAACAACCTGATAAAAAAACCGGTGCCGCCAACAATAGTGCCTCAAATGAAGTTGGTTTCATAAATATAGAATTACCCTTCCCTCAGCTAAAACATAAAACTATATTTAAAATCTGTCAAACATTAAATAACATTACACAGAAAGCCATTCTGCCTGACCTTGCCCCCTTCCTGCAACAAGGGGTATAATATTTAAGATAGAATTTAATAATCTCCTCCTCATGCTTATTGCCCTCTCCACTGATTCGCTCAAAGGATATGGCCTAAATAGAATCTTTGGTTTTGCTAAAGAAACAGGGTTTGACGGCCTCGACTTAGCCATGGATCCGGAAGAATACGACAGCATGGATACTGACTATATTAAAGAATTAAGCGATGAAACCGGCTTGCCTATAGTCGCCATCCAGGCTCCCAAAAACACTTCCAAAGGGAAAATTGAAGATGCAGTTCGCATGGCTAAAAAACTCAACACCCGCGTTATCGTCATTCAACCGCCTAAAATTCTCGACCTTAAATTAGCCCGTTGGCTCAAATCAGAAATTCCCAAAATTCGCCAAAAAGAAGAAATTTCGATTGCTCTTGAAAACGCCCCTTCCAAAACCATGCTGGGTTTTATTCCCGAATTCAGCATGAATAGCCTCAACGAGCTCAAAAAATTCAAACATGCTTGCCTTGATACCTCTCGTGTGGCTCAAAAAAAAGAAGATCTAATTCGCGTCTACACTATTCTTAAAAAATTTCTAGTACACGTTCATTTATCCAATGTTTATCACAATAAACCATACGCTCTCCCCGAAACTGGCATCCTACCTATTGAAAGTTTTCTTTCCAAATTAAAACAAGATGATTTTCAAGGCGCAATTTCCCTCAAAATTAAGCCCAAAAATCTTAATATCGAAAATCAAGAAAAACTCCTTCAAACTCTCAAGAGCAGCCTTTTTTATTGCAGAAAATATCTGCAATAAAAAACGTCCAACAAAAACAAACGACTATTAGCTTATTTAACCCCTGCAAACATAGACCAACTAGGTGATTTTCCTTTTGCTGATACCTACCGAATATTACGAACTAGAACAGCCGCCTCATAATGGCTAAAAACCAACCCTGCAAGGCACCAAAAAACACGACCTACTTGGTTTCCAAACGAGAAATAGATCATATTTACCCAATAACACAATAAAATATATTATTTTTTAAGCAACACATTTTCCAGGCAAAGCCGACTTTATTTTTGACACAACCTAATCCACCAGTAAAATAGTCGATGCGCTTTCTTCAAAAATGAATGTGTTGAGGAGGAATAAACAAGAAACGCATTTACCTGCGAAGGAGCCCAATTCCTTAGCCTTCCTCTACCTTAATAATTGTACATGAGCCAAAAAAAATCCCCAAAAAAGGATACCAATACCAATAAAAAAACTAGCTCAACCTCCGTCAAAAATCCAGTCACAAAATCACGCCTTTTCCTAACTAAACAGGAAAATTTTGCCTTACCCAACTTAATTGAAGTACAAACCAACTCCTACAAATGGTTTCTCGATGAAGGCATTAGAGAATTACTGGAGGAGATATCTCCGCTAAGTGATTTCTCTGGCAAAAAACTGGAACTTCATTTTTTAGAACACTCGATTGAAGAAGCAAAATACGACCCTGAAACCGCTAAACAAAAAAATTTAACCTTCGAGGCTCCACTTAAAGTACACGTCCAACTTATCAATAAAGAAACCGGCGAAATTAAAGAACAAGACGTTTTCCTAGGAGGAATCCCCTTAATGACCAAACAGGGAAGCTTTATTGTTAACGGGATTGAACGCGTAGTAGTTAGCCAAATAGTCCGATCACCTGGTGTTTTCTTTTCCCGTAACCAAGCTGCGCCAGCCTATTGCAATGCTAAAATTATCCCAAAAAGAGGCGCTTGGCTCGAAATTGAAACTGATAAAAAGGGGATTATTTCCGTTAAAATAGATCGTAAACGCAAAATCCCAATTACAAGCCTACTCCGTGTTTTTGGCTACGAAAAAGATAAAGATATCTTAGCACTTTGCAAGGATGTTATTACAGACAAAACCAAAGATTACATCTTGCTCACCCTAGAAAAAGACCCGGCAAAAACCGTAGACGAAGCCTACAAATCCATCTATCGCAAAATTAGACCCGGGGATCTAGCCACTCCTGAAAACGCAAAATCACTTATTGATTCCATGTTTTTTGATTACAAAAAATACGATATGGGCGCTGTTGCTCGCTATAAAATTAATCGCCGCTTTGGCCTTGATACCCCCAATAATAAAAAATACCATACCTTTCAAGTAGAAGATCTTATCCGTATCTTAAAACACCTCATTAAACTTAACAACGAAGAGCTTGAACCAGACGATATTGACCATTTGAGTAATCGTCGTATTCGCCCAGTTGGCGAATTAGTCCAAAACAAATTTAGAGTTGGTCTACTTCGAACTGAACGTATCGCCAAAGATCGCATGACTGTCATGGAACTAGAAACTATTACCCCTACGCAGTTAATTAATTCACGACCAATTACCGCTGCCTTACGTGAATTTTTCGCTAGCTCGCAATTATCGCAATTTATGGATCAAACTAACCCCTTAGCTGAACTTGCGCATAAAAGACGCCTTTCCGCTATGGGTCCAGGTGGACTTTCCAGAGAACGAGCTTCCTTTGATGTTCGTGACGTGCACCCCTCTCATTATGGCCGTATTTGTCCAATTGCTACACCAGAAGGACCAAATATTGGATTAGTTGTTCACTTAGCGACCTATGCTCGACTTAATAAATATGGATTCATTGAAACTCCCTTTCGGCGCCTAAGTCACACTACTCTTTCCAATAAAGAAGAAATTGTTCATCACACCTTAGACCAAGACATTAAAAATACTAAAGGAGTAATCTTGGCAAAATTAGGAAATTCCATTGACGAAAAACTAGCGGAAAAAATTGAAAAAGAGACTAAAGGAAAAGCCGAAATTAAGGTGCGAGCTTTTCTGACAGATGAAGTTAGCTATTTCGACGCCGAAGATGAGAAAGAACTGGTTATCGCTCAAGCTAATTCCCCCTTAAATGACTACCGGGAATTTACCAGCAATCGAGTTGCAGCCAGAGCCAAAATGGAACCTTCCATGGCGCATGTTCGCGACATTACTCATGTTGATATTTCGCCTCAACAAATTATTTCCGTCACCACTTCTCTAATCCCTTTCTTGGAACATGACGATAACACTCGCGCCTCCATGGGGTCTAATATGCAACGCCAAGCTGTTCCGCTATTAAAACCAGACTGTCCCCTAGTTGGGACTGGTATGGAAAGAGTAGCGGCCGAAAATTCCGGACAAGTGATTTTAGCGGAAAACAATGGTGAAGTTTCTTATGTGTCAGCCGACGAAATCACTGTAATTTACGATAACGGCAGCAAGAAAACTTATCGCCTCACAAATTATTATCGCTCCAATCAAGCTACTTGCTACCACCAACGAGCCAAAGCCGTCAAAGGTCAGCGAGTCAAAAAAGGAGATCTTTTGGCAGACGGCGCCTCAACCGATGAAGGCGAATTATCATTGGGTCAAAACCTCTTTGTCGCTTATATCAGTTGGAGGGGTTACAACTTCGAAGATGCCGTTATTATTTCCGAAAGGTTAATTCAAAAAGATGCTTTTAGCTCAGTACATATCGAAACCTTTACCGTAGATGTCCGAGATACTAAATTGGGACCAGAAATTGTTACCCAAGATATTCCCAATGTAGGAGAATCTCGACTTAAAGATCTAGATGTCAACGGCATTGTGCGCATTGGAGCCACAGTTCGCGAAGGAGATATCCTAGTTGGGAAAATTACCCCAAAAGGGGAAACTGAATTAACCCCTGAAGAAAGATTACTTCGCGCTATTTTTGGCGACAAAGCTCGTGATGTTAAAGATACTTCCCTACGCTTACCAGGTGGCGAAGGAGGAAAAGTAGTTAAGGTAGAAATCTTTGAAAGAGATAAGGGTGACGAATTATCAACCGGCGTTATTCAGCAAATCCGAGTCAGTGTTGCCCAAACCAGAAAAATAGAAAAAGGAGATAAGGTTGCAGGAAGACACGGAAACAAAGGTGTTATTTCCATTATTGTCCCCAAAGAAGATATGCCCTATCTACCAGATGGCACACCAGTAGATATTATCTTAAATCCTCTTGGTGTCACCAGTCGTATGAATATTGGTCAGATTCTAGAAACTCATCTAGGCTGGGCCTGTCAAAAACTTAATATCAAGGTAGCCACCCCGGCTCTTAATGGAACAAATCATGAGCGAATTACTGAATTATTAACCGAAGCTAATCTCCCCCCAGATGGAAAAATCCAACTTTATGACGGCCTCACCGGAGAACCCTTTGATCATAAAACCACTGTGGGCATTGCCTACATCATGAAACTAAACCACTTAATTGAAGACAAAATTCACGCCCGTTCCGTTGGCCCTTACTCCCTAGTTACCCAACAACCACTCGGCGGTAAAGCGCAACATGGCGGACAACGTTTCGGAGAAATGGAAGTATGGGCATTAGAAGCTTACGGAGCGGCTCACACTCTTCAAGAAATGCTTACCATTAAATCAGATGATGTTTACGGCCGCGCTAAAGCTTATGAATCAATTGTTAAAAGTGAACCAATCCGCAAACCACGCACCCCTGAATCATTTAATGTACTTATGAAGGAACTACAAAGCCTTTGTCTTAATGTTGACCTTATTGAAACAGAAAAAATCGAAGAAGATGAAGCCATGGAAAATGATGAATATATTGCACCAGAAGAAGATGAAGTTATTTTAGCCTCTGAAGAAACAGAAACTCCAGCAATAGATGGTGCCGTGACCATAGAAGAAGACGCTTTCACAGAAGAAGAACCGCCCTTGGAAGAAATTGGAAAAATGGAAAAATAACATTCTTTAAAAATCCTAAATTCTCCTTGATTTCAAATTCATAAATTATTAAATCCTAACCCAATACCCATGCGCAGTGTCAATAAAGTTATTATCATCGGAAATGTAACCCGTGAACCACAAACACGCACTACTCAAAACGGCCAATTAGTTTGTACTTTCGGAGTAGCAACTAATCGTTCCTGGAAAACAGCCGGTGGCGCAGACCACGAATCCGCTGAATTTCATGAAGTCGTTGCTTGGGCTAAGCTCGCTGAAATTTGCGAAAAATATATCCACAAAGGAAAATTGGTTTACATTGAAGGTTATTTAAAAACAAGGAACTGGGATACAGCAGACGGCACTCGCCGTTTTAAGACAGAAGTGGTTATTCAGGATTTAATTCTTCTCGACAAACCAGAACGCTCTGGAGAAGAAAGTTCCTTCGAACAAGAAGTAATGGATGCTCAACCACAAGCCGAAGATTTTTCCGAAGAAGAAGATCACCTAATGGACAATTCCGAACCAGTTGAACAAACAGACCAGTCACCAGCCAGAAATTCATCAAAAGAAGAAAATCTCATTGATAAAGATTTAGGTCTGTAAAAACAAAATTCTATTTTTTAGGCTTTTAATTTCTACCCGTTTGTTATGATGTCAAAAGATAATTTACCACTCACTTTTAAGGGAATAGCCCTGTCTGTTGCCTCTCCAGAAGAAATCTTGTCCTGGTCGCATGGCGAAGTAAAAAAACCAGAAACCATCAACTACCGAACACAAAAGCCGGAAAGAGATGGCTTGTTTTGCGAAAAAATATTCGGTCCAACTAAAAACTGGGAATGTTACTGTGGAAAATACAAAAGGATTCGATACAAAGGAGTTATTTGCGAAAAATGCGGAGTAGAAGTCACCCGCTCTATTGTCCGACGCGAACGAATGGGGCATATCAAATTAGCCGTACCAGTGACACACATCTGGTTTCTACGTTCAACGCCAAGTCGAATCGGTTTATTGCTAAATTTACCAGTTAAAACTCTTGAACAAGTAGTCTACTTTGCAGCTTACGTTATTACCGAAGTAGATGAAAAAGCCAAAGAAGAAACATTTGAACAACTCAAAGAGGAATTCAAAAATTACAGAATTAAAATTCAAAAGGAATTTAAAGAAAAAAATGACCAAGTGGAAAAATCACCTACCCCTGAAAAACTTGAGAAAGAAATGGCCGCAAAAATCGAAGAATTAACCATGCAACATAACACCGCCAGAGAAGAACTGCAAAATATCAAACCAGGGCATATTTTAACAGAATTATCTTATCGCGATATGTCTATGAAATTCGGACATGTCTTTAAGGCTGGCACTGGCGCTGAATCCCTAAGAGAAGTAATAAAAAATACTGACCTAACCCAACTAAAGACCAACCTTGAAGAACAACTCAAAAAAGCCAGTGGGCAAAAACATAAAAAGCTCACTAAACGCCTCAAATTAGTAGGTAGCTTCCTAAAGGCAACAATCAATCCTGAATGGATGATTATTACTATTTTACCAGTAATTCCGCCTGATTTAAGACCTATGGTTCAACTTGACGGCGGACGCTTTGCCGCCTCTGACTTAAACGATCTTTACCGCAGAGTCATTAATCGTAACAACCGTTTAAAACGCTTACTCTCCATTGGCGCCCCGGAAGTTATCTGTCGAAATGAAAAAAGAATGCTTCAAGAAGCAGTCGATGCTCTTTTGAATAATAGCGCCCGCCAAAGCCGCGCCGTTTTTAATACCGGCGACAAACGAAAACTACGCTCTCTATCTGATATGCTTAAGGGGAAACAAGGACGCTTTCGCCAAAATTTACTTGGGAAACGAGTTGATTATTCCGGACGTTCCGTTATCGTAGTTGGCCCCCATCTTAAATTACACCAATGTGGTTTACCAAAAACAATGGCCCTAGAGCTTTTCAAACCATTTGTTATTGGACAACTAATTGGCGAAGGATATGCTCACAACATCAAAAACGCCGAAAGACTAATCCTAAGTAATAAACGAGAAGTCTGGGATATTTTAGAAAAAATCACTAAAGATCACTATGTCCTCCTTAATCGCGCTCCAACTTTGCATCGTCTTGGTATTCAATCCTTCCAAGCCATCCTAGTAGAAGGCAAAGCTATTATGATTCATCCTCTTGTTTGCGCCGCCTTTAACGCTGACTTCGACGGTGACCAAATGGCTGTCCATGTCCCCCTATCCAGAAGAGCCCAAGAAGAAGCCAAAGGCCTAATGCTTTCCGCTAATAACCTTCTTAAGCCATCAGCCGGAGAACCAATTGTCAACCCAACTCAAGACATGGTACTTGGTTGCTACTTCCTAACTCAAACCCATGCTGGCAAAAAAGGAGAAGGCATGATCTTTGCTGATCCCAAAGAAGCCTTTATGGCCTACGAACTAGAACATCTTAATTTACAAGCCATTATCAAAGTAAGAATAAAAGGGGAAATCATTGAAACCTCTGTTGGCCGCTTGATCTTTAACGAAATTCTTCCTGATGGCATGGCCTATATTAATGAAGCCCTGACCAAAAAATCTCTTTTAAATATAATTGCCAGCTGTTACAACCAATTCAGCTATGAAATAACAGCTCAAGTTTGCGATGCAATTAAAAAAATGGGGTTTGAATTTGCTACCAAGTCCGGTATTTCCATCAGCGCCGCTGATATGATTGTTCCAAAAAGCAAAGAAAAAACAATTGAAGCAGCTTCCGAAGTGGTCAAAAAAATAAATAATCAATACTGGAAAGGCCTTGTCACTGACCGGGAACGATACCACCAAACCATTAAAGTCTGGGCACAAGCTAAATCCGATATTACCAAATCTTTATTCGAAAGTTTCCCTGAAGAAAATGATATTTTATATAGCGTGGCCTCTGGAGCTAGAGGTAATTGGGGACAAATCACCCAATTATGCGGGATTAAAGGATTAGTTGCCAATCCGGCCGGAGAAACAATCGAGTTACCTATTCGCTCCAATCTAAAAGAAGGATTCACCATCTTGGAATACTTCATTGCCACACACGGAGGAAGAAAAGGAAAATCTGATACGGCTCTAAAAACCGCTGAAGCCGGCTACCTTACCCGTCGCCTTGTTGATGCGGTTCAAGATATAGTGGTCAAAGAAAAAGAATGCGGCTCAAAACGAGAACACGAAATTACCGTAGAACAAAGTGAAAAAATAGGAGAAGATTTTGAAAAACGCATTTTTGGACGTGTCCTTGCTTCTGACCTCAAATCACCAGCCGGAAAAGTGCTAGCTAAACGTAATACCGAAATCGATCATAAACTTATTGCCACCATTAAAGAAATGGGTATTACTACGGTTCAAGTTCGCAATGTTATTACCTGTCAAACCCAAAATGGCATTTGCCAAATGTGCTATGGCCGAGATCTAGGCACAAATCTTCCTGTAGATTTAGGTACAGCTGTCGGAATTATTGCGGCGCAAAGTATTGGGGAACCAGGAACTCAGCTTACCATGAGAACCTTCCACATGGGAGGTGTAGCTGAAGGCAGCGATATTACCCAAGGTTTAACTCGGGTTGAAGAATTATTAGAAGCCAGACCTCCTAAAATTCCAGCTCTACTAGCCAAAACTAAAGGACATGTCAAAATTTCTCGCAAAGGTAAATATAGTGAAATAGTTATTTTAAGCGATGAAGTACAAGAAAAAAGCTATCTTCTACCAGAAAAAGCCACAGTCAAAGTAAAAGTAAATCAAGCCTTTAAAGCTAAGGATACTTTAGCCGAAAATAAAGAAACTAAAATGACTGTCAAAGCAGAAGAAAGCGGAAGGGTTGTCAAAATTCAGAAAGATAGAATCATCATCATAAGCGATGAAGCGGTTGAAGAAATTTATAAAATCCCAGCTGAACGATCAGTCCTTGTTAAAAATGGAGACTTGGTTAGCCCTGGGCAAGCTCTCAGTGGCGGACATAAAAATTTAAGAGAATTAATGGGTCTAGCCGATATCCATGCGGCCCAACATTATATTTTAAGTGAAGTACAAAGTATTTATGCCTCTCAAGGTCAAAAAATTAATGACAAACATATTGAAATTATTGTTCGCCAAATGTTCTCTAAAGTCAGAATTCAAGAAGCTGGCGACAGCAATTTCCTACCAGGAGAAATTGTCGATCTTATCATTTTTGAAAAAACCAATGGAACCCTCAAAAAAGCTCATAAAAAAGAATCAACCGGAGAACGTTTATTGCTAGGACTCACCAGGATATCCCTCCAAACCGATAGCTGGCTATCAGCCGCTTCCTTCCAAGAAACCATTCGCGTTTTGGTTGAAGCTGCCACTACCAAAAAAATAGATTATCTTGAAGGTCTTAAGGAAAACGTAATTATCGGTAAATTAATCCCAGCCGGAGCCACTTACCGCAAAACGCATGGTATCCACAAGGAAGAAAAAGAAAATGAGAATTAAAAACTTGCGCAGGCCTTAAAAATCAATTAAAGTCCAATCTCGACTGTCTTAATTTCATTCTCATCACAACCTCAACTAAATCTCACAATGCCAACCATCAACCAATTAATACGCGCCCCTCGCAAAAATAAAACCAAGAAAAGCAAATCACCAGCCTTACAAAGAATTTTTAATACTCTTAAAAATCATTCCGTTAGCCTAGGTTGTCCCCAAAAAAGAGGTGTTTGCGTTAAAGTAACAACCATGACGCCTAAAAAACCTAACTCGGCTTTACGTAAAATCGCTCGTGTTCGCTTAACAAATGGCATGGAAGTTAATGCTTATATCCCTGGTGAAGGCCATAATCTTCAAGAACACTCGGTTGTCATAATTCGTGGTGGTCGAGTCAAAGATCTCCCTGGCGTAAGATATCACATTATTCGTGGCAGCTTAGATACTCAAGGCGTTGCTAACCGCAAACAAGGTCGTTCATTATATGGAGCAAAGAAACCCAAAAAGGCCTAATAAAGCCTACAACAATTTTTAATTTTTTCCTTTTTAGCTTTTTATGCCCAAAAAACATATCACCAAATATATTCCCGAAGGCTCCAATCCCCTTCAGGAAAAATTCATTAATTACATCATGAAAAGTGGTAAAAAAAGTATTGCCCGCAAAATTTTCGGGGAGACCCTAGTCGAAATTCAAAAAAAGGGAAATAACAACCCTGAATTAATTTTCGAAAAAGCGATTGAAAACGTCCAACCAAATATGGAAGTAAGACCAAAAAGAATTGGCGGTGCTGTTTACCAAATACCCATGGAAGTAAAACCAGGAAGACGTCTTATGCTTTCTTTTAGATGGATCCTAGAAGCCGCCAGAAAAAGTAAAGGTTCCCGCATGGCCATTCGCCTTAGTCGTGAATTAATGGAAGCCGCTGAAGGAACCGGCTATTCAATGAAGAAAAAAGAAGATACACACCGTATGGCAGAATCAAATAAGGCATTCGCGCACTATGCCCGCTACTAAAATAATTGAATTAAGAGCCCACCATTTATACACCTTGTTGAGTTATCAACGTCTGCCTAAATTTTTAAAACCGTTTGCTAAATTTAGCAAAAATTTAAAATTGACTCTTTGTGGTTATAAAAATGGGAATCAATTTTCAACCCATTTAATCCAAACCATGGACGATCTTTTAACTGAAAAAATAAAAAATGTAAGAATCACTAGTACACGTGACTTTCTCTGTCAACAATGCCATCAAAAAAGAGAAAAATATTGCCAGGTGGCTGGCCTAAAATGGAGTCTCCTTTTTTTAAAAAAACTGGACCAAACTATTGCCCAAAACTCAAATGGTTTCTTGGAAATAGGGAAAATATATCCAACCAAAAAAATCATTAAAAATTATTCACTTATCAAAAAGGCTATTTTAAAAACAATATGGCAACTCCCCTCCTTGATTATTAATTTAAAAAGTAAAAATTAACTTTACCTTAAGATCATTTTTAGTTAAAATCGACCAGACAAAAGATCCACTAACTTCCCTCCCCATGTTAAAACTTCGCTTTACTCTGCTAGTAACGCTTTTGATAAGTCTGTTAATCGTTATTTTAGGGTTCGCCGGATGCCTTAATAGCGGTAAATTATCAACCGTAGAATACAACAATAAAATTGTTGAGACCCTTAATAAAACATCAGCAGCTATTGAAACCACCACCCAAATATATGATTCCACAGTTCCGAATGTTGTAACCGAAGAAGCAATCATTGATAGTTTAGCTTTAACTGCTAGTTACGAAGCCGCCAAAAAAGAAATAATTGCAGCCGAAACAACACTTACCACCCTTAAAAGTAAAAACGTTGAACAAATACAAAACGTTCAACCGGAATTTACAAATTACATCACCCTAGGCAAAAATTATTTAGCTACCTACGAAACCATGATGCAATATTATTCAGACAAATCATTCGCAGAAAACCTAGACAAAGTCACGGAATACGATAATCAACTCCACCAACAATATAATGATTTTATTACCTCCAATAATAGATTAGTTGATATTCTAGCTCAGTATGTAAGCTAACGAAAAAGCGTACCTTGACTTTAAGAAGCAAATCCCTATAATTTCTCCGCCAATAAACACCGCGATTCGCTAGCTTTTTAAAGCTACCTAAGAAAAAGCGAAATTGGTAATCTTCATTTTATTATTAATTACTAATAAAACTTTATGTCGGACCCCATTACAGACTTATCTTTTCTTCGCAATATTGGAATTTGCGCCCACATTGACGCCGGAAAAACAACCATGACGGAACGCGTCTTATTTTATACCGGCAAAAGCCATAAAATCGGCGAGGTACACGAAGGAGCAGCTACGATGGATTGGATGGAACAAGAACGAGAACGGGGAATTACCATCACTTCAGCATGTACAACCTGTTTTTGGAAACCAACTTATGAAGGCGGTAACATCCATCGTATTAACATTATTGATACTCCTGGCCACGTTGATTTTACCGTAGAAGTGGAAAGATCATTGCGCGTATTAGACGGCGCCGTAGTTGTCTTTGACGGCTCCCAGGGAGTCGAACCCCAATCAGAAACAGTCTGGAGACAAGCTGATAAATACAATGTTCCAAGAATCGCTTTTGCTAATAAGCTAGACAAAACTGGCGGCGATTTTTATATGACCTTAAAATCTATTCACCAACGTCTGAATAAAAACGCCGTTGCCATTCAATTACCAATTGGTGAAGAAAATAATTTTCAGGGCATTATCGACCTATTAGCTAGAAAAGCCTATGGGTTTGAGGGAAAACACGGGGAACAAATTATTGAAATAGCAATACCAGAAGAAATGAAAGAAAAAGTGGAAAGCTACCGACATACTCTTGTAGAAAAAATTTCTGAAACAGACGATACCTTAATGGAAAAATATATCGGAGATGAAGAAATTAGTATTGAGGAATTAAAAAAAGCACTTCGCAAAGCTACAATTAAAGTCGAATTAATACCAGTACTGTGTGGCACTGCCCTCCAAAATAAAGGTGTCCAATTGGTTCTTAATGCTGTTATTGATTATCTTCCCTCACCTTTAGATATCGCGGCAGTCAAAGGTATTAATCCCAAAACCGACCAAGAAGAAACCAGAGAAGCTAAAAACGATGCACCTTTCTCTGCCTTGGCCTTTAAAATTGCCGCTGACCCATTTATCGGGAAATTATGCTTTTTCCGAGTTTATTCCGGCACATTAGAAGCCGGCAGTTATGTTTATAACGCCAGCAATGGGCAAAAAGAACGTATTGGACGACTAGTTCAAATGCACGCTAATTCAAGAGAAGAAATAAAAAAAGTTCACGCCGGAGATATTGCCGCAGCCGTAGGCTTAAAAAGCACTTTCACTGGGCATACCCTTTGTGACGACAATAAACCAATTTTACTGGAATCAATCGATTTCCCTGAACCAGTCATCTCCATTGCTATTGAACCAAAGACCAAAGCAGATCAAGAAAAAATGGGAATTGCCCTTCAAAAATTAGCTGAGGAAGATCCTACCTTCCAAGTAAGAAGCGATGAAGAAACGGCTCAAACCATTATTTCCGGCATGGGCGAATTACATCTCGACATTATTGTGGATCGAATGAAACGCGAATTCAAAGTTGAAGCCAATGTTGGCCAACCGCAAGTCGCGTACCGGGAGACAATTCAAAAAGAAGTGGAAGAAGAGGAAAAATACGCCAAACAGACAGGTGGACGCGGACAATATGGTCACGTCCTGATGCGCATTATGCCTAATGAAAGTGGAAAAGGATTTGAATTTATTAACTCAGTTGTTGGAGGAAAAATCCCCAGAGAATATATTCCTGCTGTTGAAAAAGGTGTAGTAGAAGCCATGACCAGAGGGGTAGTAGCTGGATATCCCATGGTTGATATTAAAGTCGAACTCTATGACGGCTCTTATCATGATGTAGATTCTTCAGAAATGGCCTTTAAAATTGCTGGCTCGATTTGTTATCAAGCTGCTGCTAAAAAAGCAAACCCCGTTATCTTAGAGCCAATTATGACCGTAGAATCAATCACACCTGAAAATTATATGGGTGATGTCATGGGCGACCTTAATTCAAAAAGAGGCCAAATTCAAGAAATGGGCGACCGAGGAACAGTAAAATTCGTCAAAGCTAAAGTCCCTCTCGCCGAAATGTTTGGCTATGCTACTGATCTACGTTCTATGACTCAAGGTAGAGCTAGCTACAGCATGGAATTTAGTCATTACGCCAAAGCTCCAAACAGTGTTATCGAAAGAATCAAAACCGAACGAGGCATGGGTAAATAATACCAATTTTAAACTAGGACAACAGGTCTACTACGGAGCTCCGCTTCGCGAAGCAAAGTAGTATAAAATCCCTTGCATAGCCCATTTAATTCCAGTATATTTTCCGAGCATCACATTCAGATGTCCCATTTCAATTTATTATAATCCTAACCTATCTAAAATGGCAGACACCTTTCAACGCACAAAACCACACGTGAACGTCGGGACCATTGGACACGTTGACCATGGAAAAACCACTCTAACCGCCGCAATCACTATCGGAGCTGCAAAATTCTATCCAGGCGGAGTTAACAAAATAGTAAGCTATGACCAAATAGATAATGCACCCGAAGAACGCGAACGTGGAATTACTATCGCTACTTCCCACCAAGAATACGAAACAGCCAAACGTCACTATGCTCACGTAGACTGTCCTGGACATGCTGACTATATTAAAAATATGATTACCGGAGCAGCTCAAATGGATGGCGCTATTTTAGTGGTCTCAGCTGCAGATGGCCCCATGCCTCAAACCAGAGAACACATTCTTTTAGCTCATCAAGTGATGGTACCCTCAATTGTGGTGTTTATGAATAAAATGGACATGGCAGATCCTGAAATTGCCGAATTATCAGAGATGGAAATCAGAGAACTACTTACTAAATATGGTTTCCCTGGAGACGAAGTACCAATCATTAAAGGATCAGCTCTTAAAGCTGTTGAAAATCCTGACAACGAAGAAGCTCTTAAGCCAATCAAAGAACTTCTTGATGCCTTAGATAGCTACATCCCTGACCCAATTCGTGAACTTGATAAGCCAATGCTTATGCCAGTTGAAGACGTTTTTTCTATCAAGGGAAGAGGGACAGTAGCCACCGGCCGTATTGAACAAGGAATTGTTAAAGTAAATGAAGAAGTAGAAATCGTCGGCATTCACGACACTAGAAAAGTCGTAGTTACTGGAGTTGAAATGTTCAAAAAGACCTTAGATCAAGGACAAGCCGGAGATAATGTAGGGCTCCTTCTACGAGGCATTGAAAGAGAAGAAATCGAAAGAGGACAAGTTATTGCTAAACCAGGAACCATTACTCCTCACACTGAATTTGATTCGGAAGTTTACGTTCTTACCAAAGAAGAAGGCGGCAGACACACTCCTTTCTTTAAAGGATATAAGCCTCAATTCTATATTCGAACTACTGACGTAACCGGCACAATTGAATTACCAGACGGAGTTGAAATGGTTATGCCTGGAGATAGCATTAAAATGAAAGTAATGTTGGGTTCTAAAATCGCTCTTGACGAAGGTACCCGCTTTGCTATCCGCGAAGGTGGACGCACGGTTGGAGCTGGAGTGGTCACCAAAATTCTCAAATAATAGTCACTTGACTATCTAAATTTTCCCCTCCTAAAACAGCCCCTATTCTCTTCTGGGGCTGTTTTTTTACTTCAAAAACTAAATCACAGACGCTAAATCATAAAATTTCGTAAAACCGCTATGTGAAACTTTAAAAAAAACTTAAATATAGATCTATCCTCAAAATAACATTGACTTCCGATACCCTTTTCCTATAAAAGACAATTACAACAAAATAAAAAACACTGCTTTTAGTGTTTTTCTCGCCCCTAAAATTGGGAGCGGGACATCCTCGATTAATTCCATTTTCATTAATGGAACACTATCACCTAAATCGAGGTCAACTCGGTTGTTTTATTCTTAACCAAAAACCATGGCCAAAAAATCCGAACCAAAAGCCGGAAAACAATTTATCCGCATTAAAATTAAATCCTTTGACCACAAAGTTATTGATAATGCCACCAAAACCATTATCGAAGCGGCCGAAAGAACCGGCGCCTTAATTGCTGGCCCAATTCCCTTACCAACTAAAATTGAAAAATTCACAGTAAATAAATCCACCTTTGTTCACAAAAAATCCAGAGAACAATTTGAAATCAGAACCCATAGCCGACTAATTGACATCACGGAAAGCTCTGCTAAAACAATCGAGGCTCTAACAAATCTAGGCCTACCAGCGGGTGTTGATATCGAAATTAAAATGATTACGGCCTAAAAAAAATCAAAATAATTACCATGACGGGAAAAAATTACTTGACTACACCACCCAAGCCCGCTAATCTAAGCGGGCTTTGTTATTTTCCTGCCAGCCAGGAAAGAAAGTCGAGGCCAATTGGTCAACACTTTCCAGGGAATTATCCCTTTTAACCTCTACCTTATAATGACAGGTATTCTAGGCAAAAAAATTGGCATGACCCGTCTCATTCAAGACGATGGCCGCGTGATCCCACTAACAGTAATTGAGTGCACTCCAAACATAGTCACTCAAATTAAAACTACTGAAAAGGACGGATATCCGGCGTTAGTTCTGGGATTTGACTCGTTGCCAAAAAAGAAAAAAACCCAAAGTTTTCGCTATCTACGCGAGTTTAAGCTCATTGAAAATGAAAACAGCACCTTTAACCTCAACGATAAAATTAAAGTTGATATTTTTAAAAACGGAGATGTCGTAAAAGTTACTGGTCAGTCTAAAGGAAAAGGATTTGCTGGTGTTATTAAGCGTCATCACTTTAGTAGCGGCCCTGGCGCCCATGGTTCTCATCATCATCGTGAGCCAGGCTCAATTGGAATGTGCGCAAAACCAGGTCGCGTGCTAAAAGGGAAAAGAATGCCAGGTCAAATGGGTAATGAAAGGGTCACTCTAACCAATACCCAAATCGCCTACGTTGATCCAATAAAGAATCTACTTGGAATTAAAGGTAGCGTTCCTGGCGCCAATGGTAGCCTTATTATTATCAAGAAAAAATAATTGTTATCCTAAATTATGAAAGCACCAGTTTACAACCAGAAGGGAGAAAAAATAGAAGATTTTACTTTAAATCCTGCCTTATTTGAAAATGAAATTAACGAAGGTTTGATTCATGAATATTTAATTCTTCAACAAAGCAATCTTCGCCAACCAATTGCGCACACCAAAAGAAGAGGAGAAATAAGAGGAGGAGGCCGTAAACCACATCGCCAAAAGGGAACCGGCCGAGCTCGCTTGGGTTCTATTAGGACTAATCAACAAAGAGGAGGAGGAAGCACTTTTGGTCCTCGTAATACCCGCAATTTCACGATATCTATGCCAAAACAACAAAGACGCAAAGCCTTATTTTCACTTTTATCCTCTAAGGCTAAAAACAATCAAGTTATAATTTTAGATTCATATCAGGCCGATAAAATTCAAACCAAGCTATTTGATCAAGTACTTAAGCAATTACCAATCAAGCGCAACACCCTTATTGTTATTTCTGAAAAAAATGACCTAATCCAAAAATCAACCAGAAATTTATCCGAAGCTAAAACCATTCTCGCCAATTATTTAAACCCAAAAGATCTTCTAAAATATCATTCTTTGCTCTTTTTCAAAGATGCGCTAAATAAAACCGAAGAAATCTTTTTAAAACCTAAAGCAGTCAAAGTTTAATCCTTTTAATTTAAATTATCACTCCAATCATGGATTCATATTCCATTCTCATTAAACCGGTTATCACTGAAAAAGCAGTTAAAGGAGAAGCTGAAAGTAAATATTCTTTTATTGTTAGAAATAAGACTAATAAAGTGGTTATTAAAAAAATTATCGAAGATTTATACGGCATCAAAATTCTTAAAGTAAACATTCATAGCCTTCCTAAAAAAACCAGAATTGTGGGTCGAGGTAGAAGTATTAGCAAAAGACCATTAACCAAAAGAGCAACTATTACCCTTGAAAAGGGACAAAAGCTAGATATTCACAAATTTAAAAAATAACGTACTTTCTCAATTAAATTAAAATGCCTATTAAGATCGTAAAAAATACAACTCCTGCAAGAAGACAAATGAGTGTCTCTACTTTTGAGGAAGTTACCACTAAAAAACCCCTAAAATCACTCGTTGTTTCGCAAAAAAGACGATCCGGCAGAAATAATACTGGTCGCATTACTATTCGTCACCGCGGAGGCGGAGTCAAAAGATCATACCGCCTGATAGATTTCAAACAAACAGACAATAAAGGAGTCGAAGGGGCAGTAGCTTCGGTTGAATACGACCCTAATCGCAATTCCTACATTATGCTGGTTGTTTACAAAAATGGGGACAAAAAATACCACCTTGCTCCGGAAAAAATAAAGGTTGGAGATAAAATTATGGCCAACGATAAAACCAAGATTCGTTCCGGAAATCGATGCCTTATAGGGAATATCCCTGTGGGCTTCACGATCTATAACATAGAACTACAGCCAGGAAGAGGCGGTCAAATTGTAAGAAGTGCTGGAGCAAATGCCAAACTTATTTCAGTAGAAGGTGCTATGGCGCAAGTACAATTACCATCTGGGGAAATTCGCTTTATACCGAAAACTAATTTTGCTTCGATTGGCGTAGTTAGTAACCTTGACCATTCTAATATTTCTTGGGGGAAAGCTGGACGCAATCGCTGGAAAGGAAAAAGGCCACAAGTTAGAGGGAAAGCTATGAACCCCTGCGATCATCCCCATGGCGGAGGTGAAGGAAATACTTCTATCGGTCTAAAATTTCCTAAAACCCCGTGGGGTCTTCCAGCCCTTGGGGTAAAAACCAGAAAGAGGAAATCGAAGACTAATATTTATCGCATCCGTGATCGTCATGGAAAAAATTTCATCAAAACCACTTAATTGCTATTTTAATTCACTTTCTACTAATCTAAATTATGTCTAGAAGCTCAAAAAAAGGACCTTACATTGACCCAAAACTTCTCAAAAAGGTTCAAAAACTAAATGCGATTAATCAAAAAAGAATTATCAAGACCTGGGCTCGTGATTGTGTGATTTCACCAGAATTTGTTGGACATACCTTTGGTGTCCATAATGGCAAAGATCATCTTCCGGTATTTGTCAGCGAAGAAATGGTTGGACATCGCCTTGGTGAATTCGCTCCCACTCGTAAATTCAAAGGACATGGCGGTAAACTAGCCAAAAGTTCCACTTCGGGCAGTGAAGAAAGAAAATAATTATTTCCCTATCTAATATTCATGATAGCTCATCTAAGAAAAATTCGAATCTCTCCCAAAAAAGCAAATCTTGTTGCTGGCTTGGTCCGAAGAAAACCTGTAAATGAAGCCTTAACCGTCCTCCAAATAACTCCTAAAAAAGGAGCTAAAATACTGGAAAAGGTTATCCGTTCAGCTAGCGCTAATGCAACCAATAATTTCAAACAATCGACTGCATCCTTAATTATTAAGGAAATAATTGTTACTGAAGGTCCAACCTATAAAAGATTCCAACCAGTTTCCAGGGGTAGGTCACACCCAATCCTAAAAAGAACTAGCCATATTACCGTTAAAGTTGAAACTGACCCTTCGCTTGTGAATCGTGCCGAAAAAAAATCTGCGCCCTCGCTAACAGAAACTACCAATAGTATCGAAGAAAAACCCAAGAAGGAAGCCAAAGAAAAAACCACTAAAAAGAAAACAAAAACCTCAGCAAAATAATTATTTTCTACCTAATCTCACTCTCTACAAGTTACAACCTAAAAAATTATGGGACAAAAAGTTAATCCAAAAAGTCTAAGAATCGGCATTATCCGCAACTGGGATTCAAATTGGTTCGCAAACAAACACCAATATCGCACTCTGCTTTATCGTGATATTGAAATTAGAGAATATATTAAAAAATACTTTCAAGAAGGTTTTATTTCTAAAGTAGAAATTTTAAGAGATGCCAATAAAACTAATCTTGTAATCCATACCTCCAGGCCAGGAGTAATTATCGGGCGACAAGGCGAGGGAATCGAAAAATTCCAAGAAGCCCTTGGAAAAAAATTCCATGGCCAAAAATTCGAAGTTACTATTAAAGAAATTAAAAATCCAGATCTAGATGCCTATATTGTTGCCGAAAACATCGGTAAACAAATTTCCAGACGTGTTTCCTATCGTCGAGCAGTTAAAACCGCTATCCAACGAGCCATGGAAAATGGCGCCAAAGGAATTAAAATTATTGTAAAAGGAAGGTTAAACGGAGTAGAAATTGCTCGCTCTGAGACAGTAACCGAAGGTAAAATACCCTTACATACTTTTAGGGCGGATATTGATTATGCCTATTACCCAGCTCAAACGACCTACGGTGTTATCGGTGTTAAAATTTGGATTTTCAAAGGAGAAATATTTAATAAAATCACCGAAATGGTATCGGAAGAAACCAAATCTGGAACATCCCGTTAAATCAAAAACTATAATTGCTATTATTTAATTCATCTTTCTTAAAATGTTACTGCCAAAAAAGCAAAAATATCGAAAAACATTTAGAGGCAGAAGTGCCCTAAAAGGCAAAGCCCAAAGAGGAAATAGTTTAAGCTTCGGCGCCTATGGCCTAAAAGCCATCAATGCTAATGAAATTACTTCTCGTCAAATTGAATCAGCCCGCCGCGCAATTACCCATCACGTCAAAAGAGGGGGTACAATTTGGATCAGAGTATTTCCGCACACACCACTCACTAAAAAACCAGCAGAAGTTAGAATGGGAAGCGGTAAAGGAGCTGTAGATCATTATGTGTGCCGCGTACGCCCAGGAGCTATTCTGTTTGAAATGGACGGAGTAACTGAAGAAATTGCCCGCGAAGCAATGCGCCTAGCAGGACACAAACTTCCGTTAAAAACAAAATTTGTCACCAGCGCTATCCTTTAAAATTAATTACGTTACCCAAAAATCATGCTATCCCTTCAAGAATTAATAAATTTAGATCCAAAAAATCTCCGAGAGGAGCTTACAAAAGCCAAAAAAGAGAAAATTAAGATTGAAATGGCACTAAAAATGAAGCAAGATAAAAAAACCCATATCAATGATCAATACAAGCATTACATCGGCCAAATTATGACTCTGCTAACTCTGGCTAATAGGACAAAAGAAAGTACCTCATAATTAATTCTCCTCTAATTTCTAACTTCTAATCTAATGAGAAGTAAAACCGGAACAGTTGTTGCCTCTAAGAATGATAAGACTATTGTTGTCCAAGTTGACAGCTATAAAACGCATCCCAAGTATAAAAAAAGATATCGCGTTTCCAAAAAATTTCACGCCCATGATGCTCAAAATACCCATAATGTTGGCGATACAGTCACAATTTATGAATCCAGACCAATTAGTAAACTAAAAAGATGGACCATCGAAAAACCTGCTACTAAAACTATTTAATCTTTTATTCACTAGAATCTAGCCAAAATGATTCAGAATCAAACTCGCTTAAAAGTCGCTGACAATACAGGTGCCAAAGAAGTAATGTGCATCAAGGTATTAGGAGGATCAAAAAAACGCTACGCCAAAATAGGAGATATCATTGTGGTCTCAGTTAAAGAAGCTACCCCCAGGGGAATTGTTAAGAAAAAAAGTGTCCAACAGGCCGTAGTAGTCAGACAAAAAAAAGAATTAGGAAGAGCCGATGGAACTTATGTTCGCTTCGATGAAAATGCAGCAGTCATTATCAACAAAGATAAACTTCCTAAGGGAACACGCGTCTTTGGTCCGGTTGCCAGAGAACTCCGCGCTAAAGGTTTCGGTAAAATTATTTCATTAGCTCCAGATGTTATCTAATCTCATAATTAATCATGAAAATTAAAACAGGCGACACAGTCCTTATTATCAGCGGCAAGAATAAAAACGCTAAAAATAAAGTAATGCGTGTGCTTCAAAAGCAGCAACGAATTGTCGTTGAAAAAGTAAATATCCGCAAAAAACATATTAAGAAAACCAGTGCTAAAGCCGGAGAAATTATTAGCTACGAAGCTCCTATCCATGTTTCCAACGTTAAAGTCGTATGTCCCAATTGCAATAAACCCGCACGCGTTGGCTATACCTTCCTGGCTGATAAAAAAAAGCAACGCATTTGCAAAAAATGCCAACAATCCTTAGATCAAACTCCTTCTAAAAAGAAATAATCATCCTGTTATCATGAAAAGCTCAAAAAACAATCAAGGCAAAAGTTCCATGGCTAATCCCAAAATCTCCAAAGTGACAATTAATATTGGCATTGGCAGTTACGTTCAAACTGGTGACAAAAATTTTGAACCCATCCTTTCTAACGTTGCGGCCTTAACTGGGCAAAAACCAGTCGTTGCCAAAGCCCGAAAAGCTATTTCCAATTTTAAACTTAGAATTGGAATGCCAGTTGGGGTAACCGTAACCCTAAGAGGTAAACGCCTGAAAGATTTTCTTAGTCGATTAATAAATATCGCTTTACCTCGAATCAGAGACTTTAGAGGAATATCAGTAAGGGGTTTTGACGGGAAAGGAAACTATACTCTTGGAATCAAAGAAGTAACTGTTTTCCCCGAGGTAAATCCTGATAATATCAATCGCAATCATGGCCTGCAAATTACTATTCAAACTACAGCAAAAACAAACCGTCAAGGATATGAACTTCTAAAGGGAATGGGTTTCCCTTTTCGAGACGAAGTTTCAGAACAACCTTCGAAAAAGGCCTAATTATTAATTTCCCAAAGCTAACTTTAAAACAATTTATTCTATGGCTCGTACTGCCCTTATCGTCAAAACGGAAAGAAAGAAAAAAGAATTCATGAAATCTTTACAATCCGGAAAAGCGCCCCATCGCCCCACTCAAGTCTACAATCGTTGCCAGAGATGCGGTAAAGTTCGCAGCTACATGAGAAGATTTGGCCTCTGTCGAATATGCGTAAGAGAATTAGCGAGCCAAGGAATGATTATGGGTCTTAAAAAGTCTTCCTGGTAAAAATTTAACACTTTAATCATTCACCTAACTTTCTGACTATTAAATCTTATGAAAACTGATCCCATAGCAGACCTTCTCACCAGAATTAGAAATGCCGCTAAAGTCGGGCATCAAGAAACAAGAGTACCTTACTCCAAAATGAAATATGCCCTACTTCAAGTGATGGAAGCCAATAGATTTATCGAAAAACTCACTATTGAAAAATCTGGAAAATTCAGTGAAATAAAAATCTCACTGCCAAAAGCTAAATCCCTGGCGCTAAAAAGAATCTCTAAACCAGGTCAACGCATTTACATAAAGGCATCTCAAATCCCAGCTGTACTTAATGGTCTGGGAATCGCCATTCTTTCTACGCCTAAAGGGATTATGTCTGGACTTGAAGCCAAAAAACAAAAATTAGGAGGAGAAATTCTTTGCGAAATTTATTAACAATCCAATATTAACCAACTATCATGTCTCGAATAGGAAAACAACTCGTCATTATCCCTAGTGGAGTCATCGCAACTCTAGAAAATAATTCAATAAGCATTAAAGGGCCTAAGGGTGAACTTAACTTCACTATATCTCCTGACATCAAAGTCACTATAAACGAAAAAGATATTGCTATAAGAAGAATTGGTAATGACCGTATTCAAAAAAGCCTTCATGGTATGACTCGCAGCCTAATACAGAATATGGTAATCGGCGTTTCCAAAGGATTTACCAAACGCCTAGAAGTTAATGGCGTGGGCTATCGTTTTCAGATTCAAGGCAAAAAACTTGTTTTAGCCTTAGGCTATTCTCATCCAATTGAATATAACCCACCAGAAGAAATCGAAATTAAAGCAGATGAAGAAAAAAAGAACATCATTGTTATTACCGGCATAGATAAACAAAAAGTCGGACAAGTTGCCGCTGAAATTAGATCATTCAGAAAGCCAGAACCGTACAAAGGGAAAGGGATTAAATACGAAGCAGAAACTCTCCGTCGCAAAGCTGGAAAAACAGCAGCCAAATCATCATCATAATAACTAATTAATCATGCAAAAAAAGGACATTCTAAGAAAACGTCGCCATCTCAAAATTAGAAAAAAAATGCAAGGAACAACGACCTGCCCAAGATTAGTTGTCTACCGCAGTCTCAAATGTACCTATGCCCAATTAGTTGATGATACCCAAGGTAAAACCTTACTAGCAAATTCTGACCTTAAAAATAAAAAAGGGAAAGCACTGGATCGCGCCCTTCAAACAGGAAAAGAATTAGCCGAAAAAGCTCTCGCTATGGATATTACGACTTGTGTCTTTGACCGTAATGGGTATAAATACCATGGACGAGTTAAGGCCTTGGCTGAAGGAGCACGCCAAGGAGGACTAAAATTTTAAACCCTTATCTTAATTATCACCTAAACTACAAACTAAATTCCTATGGCCCCACCAAAGAATCAAAAAAGACCCCACAAAAATCAGGAACCAAAAGAATTTGACGAAGAAGTTATCCAGCTTGATCGAGTTACTCGTGTGGTTAAAGGGGGAAGAAGACTTCGCTTTAGGGCAACAGTTGCTATTGGAAACCGTAAAGGAAGAATAGGATTAGGTATCGGCAAATCAGCGGAAGTAGTAGGGGCGATTAAAAAAGCCGTCACCATGGCTAAAAAACATATTATCCAAGTACCGATTTATCGAACAACCATACCTCATCGAATCCAATGTAAATTTAAGGCTTCTAAAATCCTGTTAATTCCAGCCGGACCTGGTACCGGAATTATTGCTGGTGGAGCTACGCGCAAAATAATTGAACTTAGTGGCATAAAAAATATTTTAAGTAAAACCATTGGCGCTTCAAATCGAGTAAATAACGCCAAGGCTACCTTTAAGGCTCTCCAAAGTCTCCGTACTAGGATAGATCATGAAAAAGAAATTAGCGCCCCAACCCCAAAAGATAAAGATGAGGTAGCCAAAAAATCAACTCCAGTATCTTAATAATTTGTAATCATAAAAAGACACATGCAAATTCACACTATTACGCGTTCAAAAGGATTAAGTAAGCCCAAAAAAAGACTAGGTCGAGGTAATGGCTCTGGTAAAGGAACCTATGCCGGGAGAGGGAGAAAAGGACAAAGTGCCCGCACTGGCGGAAAAAGACGACCTGGATTCTCGGGAGGCCAAACCACCCTAATGATGCGCATGCCTAAATTGGGAGGTTTTAAAAATCACAATCGCGTTGAATACACGGTTGTTAATGTCGATACTCTCGAGAAAAAATTTACAGCTAATGAAACCGTAGACAAAAATTCCCTACTTGCCAAAGGCTTAATAAATTCCACAAAATATCCTATTAAAATTTTAGGAAATGGAAATCTTAGTATCGCCCTTACTGTAAAAGTGGACAAAATTTCCAAAATAGCAGGTGAGAAAATAACACAAGCAAAAGGAAAAATTGAATAATATATAAGTACTTCCTACTCTGGAATATGATAAAATACATCCTCCAAATTTGGAACGCAAAAGATTTAAGGAAAAAAATTCTATTTACCTTTTTTATTTTAGTTCTTTTTAGGTTAATGACCCACATCACCATCCCTGGTGTTAATTTAGAAGCTCTCAAAGTCGTTTTTGAACAAAACAAATTGCTAGGCATTTTTAGCGCGATGACCGGCGGTAGTGCCAATAATTTCTCCATTATTTTAATGGGGCTTTCGCCTTACATTAATGCCTCGATCATCATGCAATTACTCACCGTCATATCCACAAAACTGGAAACCATTAACAAGGAAGGAGAGCAAGGAAGAAGAACAATAAATCGCTATACCCGCTGGCTAACTTTCCCACTAGCCTTTTTGCAATCATACGGCATGATTAGTTTAGTGAATGCTTCTGCTCCGGTACCGATTATTGAAAACCTCTCTGATCCTTTTGTGGTGCTTCCAATCATGATTACTATTTCAGCTGGCACCATCATCCTTATGTGGCTCGGCGAACTAATTTCAGAACGAGGCATCGGAAACGGAATTTCTCTTCTAATTTTCGCCGGAATCATGGCAGGCATACCTTCCATGCTGGCTTCCATCTTTGCTTTAGCGCAACAAGAAACCAATAAACTAATTCCTTTTGTCGCCACAATTTTAATTACTATTTTATTCACTATAATCGTTATCCTCATTACTGAAGGACAACGGCGTATCCCCATTACCTATGCAGGAAGACATCGCAACTCTAAAGGAGAAGAATCTTCTCTTCCCATTCGAGTTAATCAGGCCGGCATGATCCCTATCATTTTCGCCGTATCAGTGGTTACTTTTCCTTCTGTCTTAGGCCAATTTTTTGTTAATGCGAAATCAGCTTGGGTCCAATATTTAGGAAATTTTTTCATTAACAATTTTCAAAGTCAAAGCCCCCTTTATCTTATTATGTATTTTCTTTTAATTATCGCCTTCACCTATTTCTATGTTAGCGTTACCTTTAATCCTAATAATGTAGCAGAAAATATTCAAAAAAGAGGTGGCTTTATTCCTGGCCTCCGCCCAGGCAAAGAAACAGCTGAATATTTAGGGAAAGTTTCCAATCACCTCAATCTATGGGGAGGATTATTTATTGGGATCATTGCCGTATCACCAATTCTCATTCAAGGAATTTTTTCCCAAGTTGGGACCGGCAGTATACCAGTTATCATTAGTGGCGCAGGATTAATTATCGTTGTCGGCGTAGTACTTGACCTAGTTCGCCAAGTTAACACGCAAATGCTTTCCCATCACTACGACAAATTTTATTAAAATTTAGGACTTGGAGGCACATTTATTAAAAAAGCCCCGCCTTTTTTAATAATATAAACTTAAAATTAAATACCCACCCCCCTAAAAAAGTTCTACTGGGTGGTGCATTTATTACTTAAATTTATCCTTTTTTTGAGTGACCACCATTAATTTTCTTTTAATCCTGAATAGCTAATCTTGTAATTAACTTATTGAATTAAGAATGGTGCTAGTAGAGAATTAAAATTCTCAATAATGTGCCCATTAGATTTAGCTTTTATTAAATCAATTTTTTCTAAATAGTATTCAATTTTTTTCCATCTCTCTCTTCTGAAATAAGGTGAAAATTATTAATATTATTTTTATCTACCTCGGCAAAAACATTAGAGGGAAATATTTCTTTGTCATTGTTAACGGGGTCGCCTTTCCCTACTTGAATATATGTTACCGATTGAATAACTTTTTCGTTCTCAATGATTAAATAAGTCCCTGTCGTTCCCTCCCACCAATGAGTGCCGTATAAATGCTCAAATGAAAAAAGTTTTTCATATCCAAGACCTATAAATACATAAAGTTTATCTCCTTCGATTTGTTTTTCGACGTATGATTTAGGAATATAAAAAAAAATTTTCTTGTCGCCTTTATATAAAATAAATCGATTAACATATGCAAAATTGACCCAATAAATCAAAAATGAACTTATAAAAACAATCACTATCAAAAAAAGTAATTTTCCCATAATTTGAATTTTTAAATTACAATTTTCCATATAAAATTATTTGAGACATATAGCCATAATACCCATGTAATGCCATGAGTGGATTTTTGATAGAGTCATTATATATACTTACAATTTCTTTATATTCACTTAAATCTGGATTAGAATTCCCAAACCAAGATGAAACATCATTCGCCCAATGTTCTATTTCATGGATTAAGGTTTTATCCACAATATCTCTCGTAAAGGTAGCATTATAAATATATATATTATACCAAAGAGTTTGGTTGGGGTCTTCGAAATTGCAATTTTCTCCAGCGCTACCGGTGCCTGGCATGGGGATAAAACACTGAATCATGTTTTGGCCACAAATCGAGGGCGTGGTTGACTGCCAATCTAACGGTTTT
>Ga0209417_1001514_pt1 | contig 42079 bp, 32 predicted proteins | sample RifGroF2_FD_184002 | JGI IMG/M metagenome (GOLD analysis project Ga0209417, IMG submission 184002) | Groundwater microbial communities from Rifle, Colorado, USA - Groundwater F2 (SPAdes) (version 2) | ecosystem: Environmental > Aquatic > Deep subsurface > Groundwater | place: Rifle, Colorado... | reverse complement strand
GGTGTTATCATGCCTGAAATTACTAAATACCTGACAATCAACAAAAGCGACTGAAACAAAAGTTTAAACAATCTGATACCCTTCGCCGCTTTTTCAAAAAACAAAAAAAGAGGCTGAACTCTTTTGAAACAGCCTCTCTTTTTATATATCCCAGTTATGAATGCAGGGTATAAATGTGAGGAGAGTGTCGCCCCGGAGTCCAAGCCTAAGCGTTTCCAATGGGATGATTTCGTTGGTTGCAATGTTGCCAAGATTCACATTCGGTCCTAAAAGTTTAATGAACCAAACCTGCTGATTTTTTAATGGCGCTTCCCAAAGAATATCGTCCGGATTGAGGGCCTTTTTAATAGCCAGTATCAATTCGAAATTGGCCGATCCATCATCATTATATATTCCCATATTGCCACTTTCGCGGGCTTCAGCAATCACTTTCCATGCTCCGGCCTTTAATTCCGTTTGCATATAAGAGATCCATTGCTCATTCGAAATTTCTTTTCCTTTGAGTTTACTTCCAACTTCGGATAAAACGGTGAAATCCTTACTGAGACTGACAATATACTCGCATTTCAAATCATGATCCAGTTCCATGACGCCGTCGGAAACTTCAACCATTTCCATCTCATATTCATCCAGAAACCGTCGGTAATCATCCATCATGTTTCGAACTGCAAATGCTTCAAAAAGGGTACCACCGAAATAAGGCTTCAGCCCTGCAGATTTGTAAAGTTTAATTTTTTCGTGCAACCGGTTGGTGATGATCGAAGTTCCGAATCCCAGTTTAATCAAATCACAATACGGAGCGGAAATGTCGCATAAATCTTCAGCTTCGCGTAAGCTTAACCCTTTATCCATAACCATGGTTAGTCCATTTTCACGGGGTTGAGCCGGACGTTCAGGCATGTGTGGCAATCTAAAGTTCATCTAGTTAAAGTTTCAATGATTGGTATTGGGAAATAAGTTTTTTGATCGATTCAATTTTTGATGCTTCCGGATAAAACTCAAACAGCTCATTTTGTATGCTGTAATCAATTTTCAATGCACGTTCAAAATGGCAGACAGCTTCCAGTTCCTCGTTTTTGTCGAGCAAATATGCCGTTAACCGGTAATTCAGGAATGCGTTCGATTTATTTATTTTACTAGCGGTCCTCAGTACTTCAATGGCACGATCAGTATCATTGATATCATAAAACATTTCTGAGTAGGAAAGCCAATTTTCAATATTGTCCGGTTCCAGCATAGTTGCCATCTCAAATGAAACAATGGATTCTTTAATTTCATTCAATTCGGCGTGCACTTTAGCGTCCATACTCCAGAAATCAGCGTTGTCATCTTCCAGGGTTAAGGCCTTTTTGAAAAAAGCCTGTGCTTCGGTTAATTGCCCCTCCGACCACATAATCAGTCCGGAGCCATACCATGCACTTGCATTGGTTTGATTTAACCTGATTGCTTTCTGATAATTGACCAAAGCTTCATCGTACCGGTCACTATTCAGATAACATTCGGCCAGGTAACAATAGGCATCGTCATTTTCCTTATCCAGAAGCAGGTATTCATTGTAACAATCAATCGCTTTTTCGAATTGGCTGTTATTGGCCAAAGCATTTGCTTTGTTGAAATGGGCATGAAGGAAATCTTCATTAATTACCAAGGCAAAATCATAAGCATCAATGGCCTCGTCAAACATCCCCATCCGGTTATAGGTGATGCCGATGTTATACCATACCGAATGATTGAAAGGATCAATATCCAGGTATTTGTTGTAATATTCAATACTCTTTTCGAATTGGGAATCACGATCGTAGTAATAGCCCAACTCGTAAAGTACTATTTCATTAGTTGGATTTACTTTAATTGCCTTTTCAAGGTAACTGATAGCCAAATGGATTTCTCCGGCCTGCCCGAACGAAATGCCAATGTTATAAAGAGTTTCATCAAGCTCATCGATGTTCATTGAAAGTGCCTTTTCGTAAGCTGAAATTGCTTTGGAAACATCGCCAAGCAGATTATAAGCCGCTCCTTTTGTGAGAAATATATCCGGATTATTGGATTCAATCTTTTCTGCTATTTTCAGCAATTCAAGGCATTCTTCAAGTTTTCCTTCCTGCATGAATACCTGTGCCTGACGAATTTTTATCGATACAGAAGCCGGGTGTAATCTCAAACCGGTCTCAACTGCTTTTCGGGCAAGTTTTATCCGGCCATCTTCCAGAAAATGGTCAACAATACCTTCAACTTCAAAAACATCGAAATATTTTGAAGTATTGGTTTTAACCATTTTTCTGAAACGTGCTACAGCTTCATCAAAATCATCATCTTCAAAATTATCTCTGGCGTCCTCATTCATATATTCACGATAATGGGTACAAATTTACGAATACTTTTCGAATTGATTCATTTATTTACCTGATGCTCTTTCCGCAAAAGGTCATTAATTGTTTTTACCGGACTAAAAGTCGCGATTGGGACTTCTACAAAAAGCGTATTCCAATCCGACATCGATCCATTCCACAATCCGGGTAGTTCCTGCACTTTCAATTCTTTTCCATCTTTATATTTGATTGAAATAAACCCGGTTTTGGGATCTCTGAAATTCAATAAGTTATATTTTTCTCCGGTATAATTTTTTACTGCGCATACCAAATCTACCGGATTAAAATGGCTTGCTTTTTTTGCAATGGCCGATTGTTCAGGGTTATTATTATCAATTTGGGTACTTTCGACAATTTGTAAAGAAACAGAACCATCGTTATTTATGGCGAAAAATGGTCCTCCACCAGGCTCTCCCTGGTTTTTTACCATACCACAAACCCGGATTGGCCGGTTGAACTTATTCCGGAAATAATGGAATAATTCTTCTTTTTCGCTGTAGTACTGATTATTTGGAGGAGTAATATTCAGTACGTTTTCGAGAAAATTGGCTGCTTCGGCATAAAAACCACTTTCGAGTGAGGCGGGATGATGCTCCTTTAGCATTCTCTGATAATAAAAAATTTGCTCCTGAAGGCTCAGCAATAGGCCGGCAAGCGCTTTTTTATAGGCTGTGGTTGGATCTTTGAGCTGATCAGGAACCACATTATCAACGTTTTTAATAAAGATGAGGTCAGCATCCAGGTCATTCAGATTTTCGAGCAATGCACCGTGCCCCGCTGGTCTGAAAAGCAAACTGCCATCACTGTTTCTGAACGGTTCATTCTCGGCATTGACTGCAACAGTATCGGTGGACGGCTTTTGCTCCGAGAAGCTTACCTGATACCTGACTTCATACAGATATTCATATTTGGGACTGATCTCAGCGACATGTTTTTCAAAGGCACCCTCATGTTCAGGTGAAACAGTAAAATGAAGATTCACTATGCCTTCATTATTTTTTGCATACCTGGCACCCTCAACAAAATGTTCTTCTGTCGGGGTTCGCACTTCATTGGAGTATTTATGAAATTTAAGTAGTCCTTTTGGTTGATTGCCGTAATTCAGTCCATCTTCTAAAAGCAAGTATTCCAACCATTCCTGCAACGAAACATTTTCAATTTCTTTATTCTTTTTTGATGCCAGAAATTCCAGATCACTGTAAAAGGCAAATTTTTTGAGCTGATCACAGAACAACGCTACTTCTGTATCTTTCAGAACTGCTGATAAATCTTTCCCGTTTTGTAATTCTTCCAGGGCAGAAAACAATGATTTAAACATTCGGCTTGCAGCGCCTGATGCCGGAACAAATTTTAGCAGTGATAATCCTTGCGTTATTTTGCTGTCAAAAACTGAACTGTACTTCTGTATTTCAGTTTCGGACAATCGGATAATCCCGTGATAGATGCCGGCTGGTTCGGTAACCCGGAGGAAAGGAAAACCGGATTTGAAATTTGAAATCTGTTGTTCAAAAGCGTCCAGGCTACTACCTCTGGCTTCAATCTGGCTGATATCTTCGGGTTTATTCATAGTAGCTTTTTAACGATTTTTAAATTTATGAATTCAAGATGAAGAAATTGTACCTTTCATCCTCATCGGAACCAAAAGTTATAAACTACTTTTTAACAAATAACTGGATTTTACTTCCTTTTAATTACTTGTATATTAGAGTATTTGTGTTGTTTTAGTGAATTGATTTAGCAACTTTTTGTTTTTCTTGAACTGATATCTAAAAAATCAAGGCTGTACTTTGGTTTCCGGAAGGTCAAAAATCTTTAAGACTGAAATGTTCTGTGTGGTTCGCCACCTGCAAAATTGAACTACTTTTGCTGAAAATTTTAAGTCATTCCTGATGCACGAATTTCAGAGGAAAAGTAAAAAGCGATACAATGATTTTTCCGGATATTTCAGGAATAAATTTAATGGCCGGGTGCAGAAAATTTCGATTAATGCCGGTTTTACCTGTCCCAACCGAGATGGATCCCGGGGAACTGGCGGTTGCACATATTGTAATAACCTGACTTTTTCTCCCGCATACTGCAATCTCGAAAAAAGTGTCACCACTCAACTGAAGGAAGGAATCGGTTTTTTCGCCAGGAAATACGATTCGATGAAATATTTGGCTTACTTTCAGGCCTATAGTAATACCTACGCACCTCTGGATAATTTGAAATTACTTTACAATGAAGCTCTTGAGCATGAGGAAGTGATCGGGCTGGTCATTGCAACCCGTCCTGATTGCCTGAAAACCGAAATTCTGGATTATCTTCAGGAATTAGCTCAGAAGTATTATATCATGGTTGAATTTGGTATTGAATCGCATTTAAATTCAAGCCTCGACCGGATGAATCGTGGACATAGTTTTGAGGAATCAGTTTGGGCTTTGGAAGAAACTGCCCGAAGAAACATTCACAATTGTGCCCATTTGATTTTGGGATTGCCCGGAGAAACTGAAACTGATTGGCTCAATCAGTCGCGGGTCATTTCACAACTGCCTGTTGAAAATCTCAAACTTCATCAGTTGCAGATTCATAAAGGGACCCTTATGTACCGCGATTACCTTCAAAATCCGGAGCAGTTCCCTATGTTTACTGTTGAGGGATATCTGGAACTGGTTGTTAAATATCTCGAATTGCTTAATCCTGAAATCATAGTTGAACGGTTTGTAAGCGAAGCGCCCGACGAATTGCTGGTTGCTCCACGATGGGGCCTAAAAAACTTTGAGTTTACTGCAAAACTGGAAAAACTGATGGAAGAAAGGGATACCTGGCAGGGACGATTGTTTTCAGGAAAATAAATAATTAACACTTAGATTTTTATTACAATTTTGGAATCTGATTCCATAATTGTAAATTTGTTGCATGATATACAGGAAAGCAGAAATTGAATTACGCACTTTATCCAGACAGTTCAAAGCTGTCGCGGTTATTGGTCCCAGACAATCGGGTAAAACCACGCTGGTACGCCTGGTTTTTAAGCACAAGCCTTATGTGAATCTTGAAAACCCAGATATTCGTAAATTTGCCATTGAAGATCCCAGAGGGTTTTTATCTAATTATCCTGATGGCGCAGTATTAGATGAAATTCAACGTGTGCCGGAGCTTTTTTCGTATTTGCAACAAATTCTTGACAATTCAACAACCAGCGGATTGTTTATTTTGACCGGATCTAATAATTTTCTCCTTCAAGAGAACATATCACAGAGTTTGGCTGGAAGAGTTGGTTATTTATTTCTGCTGCCTTTAAGTTTGGAGGAGATCAATCACCCGGAAATAAGCATTAATGAACTTATTTTTACCGGAGGATATCCAGCACTTTATAATGGGACAACAGAACCGGCAAAATGGTATCCAAACTACATTAGGACCTATATTGAACGAGATGTACGCCTGATAAAAAACATCACCGATTTGTATGCCTTTGAGCGTTTCCTTCGACTTTGTGCCGGACGGATAGGGCAGTTGCTTAATATGAGTAGCCTTGCAGTTGAAGTAGGTGTAGATGTTAAATCAATAAGTTCGTGGATCGGAATTCTGGAAACAAGTTTTATTGTATTCAGGTTACAGCCCTATCACTCCAATTTCAATAAGCGCATTGTAAAAATGCCAAAGTTATATTTTTACGACACAGGCCTGGCTGTTGCCTTGCTTGGAGTAGAGAACGCCGTACAACTCAATTTGCACTCTTTTCGTGGAAGTCTTTTCGAAAATTTGGTAATTGTCGATTTTCTAAAAAAAAGATATAACGCAGGAAAGTCAAACAATTTATTCTTTTGGCGCGATAATGTTGGCAATGAGATTGATTTACTGATCGAAACTAGCAATCAGCTTCTGCCGGTTGAAATTAAGTCGGGTCAAACAATTACCAATGAATATTTCAAAGGAATTAATTTTTGGAATAAAATGACGCAAACTGAAGGGGGTATTATTGTTTATGGAGGCGATATGATGCAAAAAAGAAGTAACGGTATCGCAGTAGTGCCACTAAATGCCATAAATACGATAGAGAAAGAATAAAATGTAAAGCCCCATCCCCCTGCCAGCCGCAAGCAGGCAACCCTTCTCCCAATGGAAGGGAGTTCCTAGTTCAATAGTGAAGATGGCTCATTTCCATCCATTTTGGAGGGGTTAGGGGAGGCTTTTTGACTCCCAAATACCCTTTTCAGGAGTCCGGTTACACGGGCGTTAACATTGGTTCGGATGTCTTTTTCGCGTTCTTCAATTTTCAGGAACATTCCATCCAATGCCTTTTGCAGCAGGTAATCTTCCAGTTTCACATCCACAGTTTTTAATCCTCCGATTTTTCCGATTGGAGAGCTGGCTATTTTATTCCAGTTGGTTGTGAGTTCGTTCCACGATTGTTGGGTTGAAATGCCGGCAATCAGGTTTTTATTGAGTGATTCCCGAATTTTTGGACGGTACAATTCACCTAATTGTGCCGATGTTTTTTGTTTGAAATATTGGGTTGCCGCATTATCCGGGCCTTTTAGAATTTGCAGGCCATCGGTAAATGTCATTTCCTTGACGCTATTTACGAAAATCGGTTTGGCCCCTTTGGCTGCATCCTCGGCAGCACGGTTAATGTGGATTATCACATCGTCAACCAGTTTCTGTCCGCCCGGAAGTTTCGATAGGTGATCGGTTATTTCTTTGGCTTCAGGTGGAAGCAGGATTTTAACCGCCTGATCTTTTAAATAACCATCCACAACCGACAGACGCGACACAGCACTGTCGGTTCCAACCAAAAGGGCATCTTTCAATCCGCCAACAATTTCGGCATTGGTCAATGGCAAATTTTGACTGGCTGCTGATTGGGCAATTTGAGTGAGTTCGGCACAGGAGGTCAGGATGAAAAGCGATAATAGGAGTGCAATGGTTTTTATGGTTTGCATAAGGATTGGTAAAATGGTTGGATGGTTAAATGGTTGAATGGCTAATTGATTTACGATTTGGTTATTTACTATTTACTATTTCAATAGTCAATGGTTCAATGGTTCAATGGCTAAATGGTATGATGGTTTCACCCTCGCTTTGGCGTACGGCCAAATCCCCCTCCTACGGAGGGGTTAGGGGAGGCCCTTCCAAACAAACCGTCGAGCAGGTCTTTGCGGTTTAAACGAAGCAATTCACTCTTTATATCCTGATGGTATTCGCGCTGATACCAGAAAAAATATTTACGTTGGGCCAGTTTTTCTTTTTGGCTTTTGGCGGTGAATACCTTTTGCATGGTGTAAGGATGGTAGCCGGTGTAATAAATCACGGTCGCCAGAGTCATTGGCGTTGGTGTAAAATCCTGAATCTGTTCCAGTTTGAAATCGAGTTGTTTGGTTTCGACCGCCAGATTGGCCATATCCACATTTTCGCAACCGGGATGGCTCGAAATGAAATAGGGAATTAATTGTTGATTTAAACCTTCTTCTTTGTTTATTTCCTGAAAAACCTTGTTCAGTTTATGAAACAGTTTGAATGAAGGTTTTCGCATCAAATCAAGCACCTGGTCAGAAGTATGTTCCGGGGCGACTTTCAACCTTCCGGAAACATGGTGTTTGATTACTTCGCGCAGGTATTCCATGTTGTTTTTGTTGACTTGCGGATCACTGGTCTCTTTTAAAATCATGTCGTAACGGATTCCACTTCCAATGAATGCTTTTTTTACATCAGGATGAGCCCGCACTTTTTTATACAAATCCAACATCGGCTTGTGGTCAATATTCAGATTTTTACACACATCAGGAAAAACACATGAGGGACGTTTGCACTTATTACAAATTTCTTCGTGAATACCTTTCATTTTGTACATGTTGGCCGAAGGTCCACCCAAATCGGAAATGTATCCTTTAAAATCAGGCATCAGCACCAGTTTGTCCACTTCTTTCAGGACTGATTCCTCTGAGCGGCTGGCAATAAATTTTCCCTGATGGGCTGAAATGGTGCAGAATGTACAACCTCCAAAACAGCCCCGGTGAATATTTACCGAGTGACGAATCATTTTATAGGCCGGAATTTCTTCCTTGTTTTTATAGCGTGGATGGGGAAGGCGGGTAAACGGAAGATCGTAAAAACGATCAATTTCCTTTTCTTCCAAAGGAGGCCAGGGGGGATTTACAACAACCTGCTGATCGCCAATTTCCTGAATAATAATGTTGGCTTCAACCTTATTGGATTCTTCTTCAATGTGCATGAAGTTTTTGGCGTATTTCTTCTTATCCTCCTGACATTCCTTATAAGAATACAATTTAATGGTGTCCCATTTCTTATTCGTAACGTATTCTCCATCCTTTGGAACAAGGAATGCTGTTTGCGGAATATTCGTTAATTTCTTCGGATCAATTCCCTTTTGGATGAGCCGTGTATATTCCAGAATAGATTTTTCACCCATTCCATAAAAGAGCATGTCTGCCTTCGATTCAACTAATATGGAAGGCTTCAATTTGTCGCTCCAGTAATCGTAATGTGTTACACGGCGCAGCGAGGCTTCAATACCGCCGACCACCAAAGGTACATCAGGAAATAAATCTTTCAGAATATTGCAATAAACAGTGGTGGCATAATCAGGGCGCTGACCAGCCTTTCCTCCCGGGGTATATGAATCGTTTGATCTTTTTCGTTTATTGGCCGTGTAATGATTCACCATCGAATCCATATTCCCGGCTGTTACCGCAAAATACAGGTTGGGTTTGCCTAACTTTTTAAAATCACGCAAGTCGTCCTGCCAGTTTGGCTGCGGAACAATAGCTACTTTAAGACCTTCTGCTTCAAGTATTCTCCCAATTACAGCAGCTCCAAACGATGGGTGATCGACATAGGCATCACCGGTAAAAAAAATCACATCTATGCTGTCCCATCCCCTCGATTCTACCTCTTTTTTGGTGGTAGGCAACCACTGATTGATGTCGTATTTCTGATAAAGTAAGTTCAATTTCTATATTTTAATGCGAATTAAGCTATTCCTTTTACAATTGACCGGAAAAAATGTTCATATTTAAGAATTCTTTCTTCATAATCCTTTTGAATAGAAATGGTAATGTGGCAAGATATTATTGCTTCTTTTAGAATTGAAAATTCATATTTCTGCAAATATGGAACTTTTTAAACCAAAAGATATCCTTAGGGCAAATCCAAGGCTGAGATTTATAGGTGGAGAACATTTTGCCAGATTCCTGATGCTGCTGTTGCGCTTTGATAAATTAAACCGTGTTTACGATCAGATTGGCGATAAAAAGGGACTTGATTTCATTGACGAACTCATTAAAATTCTCAATATAAACTTTCTATTCGATGTTGATGAATTGCATAAGCGGGTACCTAAAACCGGGCCTGTTATAGTTGTTAGTAATCATCCTTTTGGTGGTTTAGAAAGCATTTTGTTGATTAAGATTTTGAGTCAGGTTCGTTCTGATGTTCAAATTATGTCGACCCAATTGCTCCATAAAATTGATCCGATCAGAGAATTCTTTTTTGAGGAAGATACTTTTCAGAAGAAAAATGCATGGAGTGCAGGATTCGGTAAGGCATCCGCTCATCTGGAAGATGGAGGAATCCTTTGCCTTTTCCCCGCTGGTGAAGTCTCGCAGTTCGATATATACCGCGTTCTTTCGGACAAACAATGGCAATACAATACACTAAAATTTATTAAACAACAGAAAGTTCCAGTCGTACCTATCCATTTTCAGGGAAATAACAGCCGTTTATTTTACCTGATGGGGAATATTCTTCCGTCGCTAAAGAACATGAAACTCCCGACTGAGATTCTGTATCAGCATAAAAAACCGGTTAAAATACGAATCGGAAATCCGATTTTGATTCCGGAGCAGGATAAATTTACCGACATCTATCAGTATGGAAGGTATTTGCGTGCAAAGACTTATTTGCTTTGTTCCAAAATTGAAGTCAAACGATTTTTCAATTATTCGCTCAAGCGTCAGCATCGGATTGAGCCAGTCGCGGGGCCGGTTCCACACGAAAAGATACTCGATGAATTAAAGAATCTGAATTCCGAGTTTTTATTATTCAAGCTTAAAAATTACACGGTTTATTGTGCTCCTTCAAAGCGGATTCCGAATGTTCTTCTCGAAATCGGGAGGCTTCGGGAGATCACTTTCAGGCAAGTTGGTGAGGGAACCAATAGGAGTATCGATCTCGACGAGTTTGATTTGTATTACAACCAAATGTTTATTTGGGACGAGGAAACCGAAATGATTGCCGGGGCATACCGGATTGGAAAAGGCGCTGACATTTTGCATCAGTACGGTGTTCACGGTTTCTATATTCAAAGCTTGTTTAAAATCAAGGACGACCTTCAGGATATGTTAACCCATACGATGGAATTGGGACGCTCATTTGTTGTGAAAGAATACCAGAGGAAGCCAATGCCCTTGTTTTTATTGTGGAAAGGCATTCTGTATTTTACCCTTAAAAATCCGGAATACCGTTATCTGATGGGGCCTGTAAGCGTTTCGGACGACTATTCTACTACTTCAAAAGAAATGATTATCAAGTTTATTATGATGCATCATTTCGATTGGAAATTGGCAAAAAGCATTACACCCCGAAACTCATACAAATTCAAGACTGAGGATCAGAACCTGAATATCATCATGCAAACGATGGACAACGACATCAATTCGCTCGATAAATTTATTGGCGATGTGGATGAACTGAATTCAGGTTTACCTGTGCTTCTGAAAAAATACATCAAATTGAACGCCAAAATCATTGGGTACAATGTTGATCCAAAGTTCAATAACTGTCTGGACGGCTTGATTGCGCTTGATTTGTGCGATATTCCACCAAATACCATTGAATCGCTGTCGAAGGAAGCCAATGACGGTTCAATATTGCAGCAATTTCAATCACGTAAACAGAAAAGCGGGAAATAGTCGTTTTATGAGCTACTTTTTGAAAATAAAATAAACGGACAGGATGAGGAATATAAATCCTATCAGGTGATTCAACCTGAAGTTTTCGTTTTTGAAAAACACGACTGAAAAGAGGATAAACACAAGTAAAGTAACTACTTCCTGAATAACTTTTAACTCGATCAGCGAAAACGGACCTCCGTTTTCTTTGAAACCCATCCTGTTTGCCGGTACCTGGAACATATATTCGAAAAGGGCAATTCCCCAACTAATCAGTACTATAGAGATAATTCCAAGTTTATTAAACCACTTCATCTCTGCGAATTTCAAATGCCCATACCATGCCAAAGTCATGAACGAATTCGACAGGATGAGCATAATAATTGTATAAACTCCTTTCATGAGCTTGTTCTTTAAAAATCGGGTGCGAAAATACAATATTCCGCTTATCTGATGCAAATTAGCTGTCGTTAAATTCTGAATGGATACCGGTTGTTCTAATTTTATTCATTCTTTTTTATAAACATTATGGTTCTTTTAACGGTTTATAGTCTTAGAAATTAGCAGACTATAATAATTTTAAAGCACCAAAGATGAAACAGGTTCGATTTCTGATTATTTCACTGGTTTTACTTTCTGCCTGCCAGATGGGATCAAAAAAAGCAGATAACTCCACTTCAGACAATGCCGGACTGAAGCTTCCTGATGGTTTCTCTGCAAATATTTATGCGGATAAACTTGGTCATGCCCGGCATTTAGATATCAACCCGAATGGCGATGTCTATGTTTCGCTTAGTAATGTGAAAAATGGTGGGGGAATAGTTTGTCTTCGGGATGAAAATCAGGATGGAAAGGCTGACGTCATTAAATATCATGGGATTTATAGCGGTACCGGAATTAAGATTCACAACGGTTATGTTTATATCGGTGCAGATACAATTGTTGTCAGATATAAATTAACCGCCGGAGAATTAGTTCCATCCGAAACTACTGAAATCATCGCTTCAGGATTTACACCCGAAAATCAGCACGAAACCAAGCCAATCACATTTGATCAGGCTGGGAACATGTATGTTACGGTTGGAGCTCCTTCCAACGCCTGCCAGATTCAGGACCGGACCAAAGGTTCCAAAGGAATTGATTCTTGTCCAATTCTCGATTTGCATGGTGGAATCTGGCGGTTTAAAGCCGATTCACTGAATCAGGATCAGGCCAAAGATGGTTACCGCTATTCAACCGGAATACGAAATGCGGTTGCAATAACCTGGAATAATTCAGTGAATAAGTTGTATGCGTTGCAACACGGCAGGGACCAACTATCTCAATTATTTCCTGAAATTTATACCGATGAACAAAGTTCGCTTCTTCCTGCCGAGGAGTTTTTATTGGTCGAAGACGGATCAAATTTTGGATGGCCATACTGCTACTTTGATCCGGCTCAAAATAAAAAAGTGCTGGGTCCGGAATACGGTGGCGACGGGATGAAAATTGAACGGTGCTCGTCAGCCGATGATCCGATTTTGGCATTTCCTGCTCACACTGCGCCAAACGATGTTCTCTTCTATACTGGCAATATGTTTCCTGAAAAATATAAAAATGGAGCATTTATTGCTTTTCACGGTTCATGGAACCGGGCGCCGCAACCTCAGGATGGTTATTATGTAGTTTTTGTTCCTTTTAAAGGTGCAATTCCTGAAGGTGAATGGGAGATTTTTGCCAGTGGTTTTGCCGGCGTTGATGTAGTAAAAAGTCCTAGTGATGCCAAACATCGCCCTTGTGGTTTAGCTCAGGCGCCCGATGGTTCGTTGTATGTTTCAGATGATGTGAATGGACGCATTTACCGGATAATCTATGCCGGAAAGTAATTTGTGTGCTAAATTGTTTTATCTTGAACACAAAAATCTTAAACAAGTACGATGAATAAATCATTTACACAATTGATATTCAGTGTTATGTTGCTGTTTTTGCTATTTTCATGCCACACTAATACTGATAATAAAAAAGTTGCAGCTGTTAGTCCTGAACAATTGGCTGCTGAAATGAACAAGAATTTACCTGCACAATCAGTTGAGAAAACACATCCGGGGAAAGAAGTATATACCAAATATTGTTTAACCTGTCATCAGGCCGACGGATCAGGTGTTCCAAATATGCATCCACCACTCACTCCCGGAAGCTGGGTGGATAAAGAGCCGGCAGAATTGATCGCTATTATGATGAAAGGTTTGACTGGAAAAATAGAGGTTAATGGAGAGGTTTATAAAAATTTTATGCCTTCACAAGCCCAGTTAACCGATGAAGAAATTGCCCATGTTCTTTCTTATGTCCGTTCAAGTTTTGGTAATAATTCTACCCCAGTTACCCCTGAAATGGTTAAAAAAATCAGAAGCGGACGATAGATATCAGAAAAAAGAAATGAGAAAAGAGTAAATAGAAAAAGTGAATTAACTTTTCCTGTTTACTCTTTTCATTTTCCATATTTCTTTAAGTTATTGCTTGTTTTCTTCTTTCTCAGCCAGCAACACATTATTTACAGAGCCATGTAACAACAGTAATCGTTTGGCTTTTACCTCATCGTAGCCCAGTTCTGTTCGGATCATACGGGTTCCCCGGTTAATCAGCTTTTGATTGGTAAGTTGCATATTCACCATTTTGTTCCCTTTTACCCTTCCGAGTTTAATCATCAGCGAAGTGGTGATCATGTTCAGGATTAATTTTTGCGATGTACCTGATTTCATTCGGGTGCTGCCGGTAAGGAATTCTGGGCCAACAATGGCTTCAATGGCAATATCGACATTTTGTGCCAAAGCGCTATCCTTATTATTCACGATGCAGCCAGTCAGTATTCCGCCTGAACGGGCTTTTTTTACTGCTCCAACTACATAAGGGGTTCTACCTGATGCAGCTATTCCAACAATCGTATCTAGTTTGTTTATCTGATATTTTTCAAGGTCTTTCCAGCCTTGTTCTTCATCATCTTCGGCCATTTCAACTGCTTTTCTGATGGCCCGGTCGCCGCCTGCAATCAATCCAATTACCAAATCGTGGCCAACCCCAAATGTTGGAGGAATTTCCGAAGCATCTAGAATTCCGAGTCTGCCACTTGTACCGGCTCCCAGGTAAAACAACCGACCACCCTTTTTCATGCGCTGGTAAATCTGTTCTACCAGTTTTTCTATTTGGGGAATTGCCTCGTAAATTGCCGGAAGTACTTTTTTATCTTCTTCATGAATGCTTAATAAAAGCTCCTTTACCGATTTCTTTTCCAGATCATTATACAATGAATCCGCTTCGGTTGTACTTTCTGTTGTCATTCTTGTCGTATCTTTAGTTTTATTTTTCAGAGTAATATTTTTCCAATCCGTCAATTGGATTCTGAATGATAATGGGTTCATAAAAACCATAATAATTGGCCATATTGGTCAGAATCTGACTGAAATGCCAGGCTACTGAACCAACAAATCCAATTTTGAAATTTGAATAGTCGGGTAGCTTGATCACATTTCGCTCAAAGAATTCCATAAAATTTCGCTGTACAAATTCCTGACAATAAGCCGAATTTTTATGCGCTGACAAAAAAGGAGTAAACTGGGCCAAAAACTGATTGGGTTTTTCACTTCGATAAACCCGGTTCAACGCTTCTTCACGTGATAGGTTATATCGGTTCGCAAAATCCTTACGCAATTGAAGCGGCATAACTTCTTTGAAATAGTCTCCCAGAAGTTTTCGTCCCATTACAGCACCGCTACCTTCATCTCCCAAAATAAATCCAAGAGGAGAAACTCCGCCTGTAATTTTTTCTCCATCATATAAACAAACATTCGAGCCAGTACCTAAAATGCATGCAATCCCTGCCTTATTTCCAAACAAAGCTCTGGCAGCCCCAAGTACATCGCTGTATGTTTCAATATGAGCATTTGTGTATAGCCGAATTAAAGCTTTTTTTATAATATCACCCTTTTCAGCATTGATGATACCTGTTCCGAAAAAGTAGATTTCAGTGATTTCTTTTCCTGTTTCTGGTAGAAGAAGCTTTTCCAATTCCTGAAATATATCTTCCTCTGATCTGAAAAATGGATTGATTCCAGAAGTTTTTATGGTTTTGGTTTCATTTAAAGGACCAATAAGTTTCCATGCTGTTTTAGTCGATCCGCTATCTGCGATTAATTTCATTGGGGGCTATATTTTTTTGCAGTGCTTGGTTTACTCGTTTAATGGTGTAAAGATAGGGAATTAGATTAAAAAATAAATGTATCATATAACATGTATTACCAATATTCGGATATTCATTTTTAAAGCTATTTTTGATGCTTGTAATAAATGACTGAAACATGTCAATTTCATTTTTGGATAAAAGAGACAATTTATTTGATTAAGATTATTATTAGCCGTAAATTTTATCCATCAAACAACCAGCCTAAACCTGAAAAAACTGTGAAACGATGAAACTGATTTTTCTGCTAGTTTTGATCAGCCTGATTTCATTTTCTGCCTCCGCATTGGAATTTATCCGGATTAATCAACTCGGGTATTTGCCTCATTCAGTAAAGGTTGCAGTATATTTTTCGGATCAGGAGAAAGTTGATAACAGTTTTCAATTGTTAGAGACACTTTCCGGAAAATTGATTTTTGAGGGCAAAACCGAGCCTGCTGACGCATCTGTTTGGGGACAGAAAACAGCGCTGCGATTGAATTTTTCGCAGGTAAAACAATCAGGCGGATTCTATCTGAAGGTTGGGAATTGTACCTCTCCTTCGTTCAGGATTGATGCAGATGTATATAAAGGCACAGCCGATTTTATCCTGAATTATATGCGGCAACAGCGATGCGGCTTTAATCCGTACCTGAACGATTCCTGTCATACACATGATGGAATCATTGTCGATCACCCTACCAAAACAGGCCAGAGAATTAATGCAATTGGAGGCTGGCACGATGCTTCGGATTATCTGCAATACACCACTACCTCAGCCAATGCCATCTATCAGTTGCTATTTGCGTATAAGCAAAATCCTGCAGTTTATGGCGACCATTTTCAGGCAAACGGAGGGCCCGGAAGCAATGGAATTCCCGATATCCTGGATGAAGCCCGCTGGGGACTGGAATGGTTGATGCGGATGAATCCGGCTAAAAATGAGATGTATAACCAGATTGCCGACGACCGCGATCATGTTGGACTTCGCCTGCCCAATAAGGATACGGCGAACTATGGTTTGGGTAAAATGTTCCGCCCGGTGTATTTTGTGACCGGAAAATCGCAGGGATTGGGCAAGTATAAAAATCGGACTACCGGGGTTTCGTCAACCGCTGCCAAATTCTCGTCATCCTTTTCTTTGGGCGCATCTATATTTAAAAATATCGACCCGAAATTTGCTGGCCAGATGTTACAAAAGTCACGGGAAGCCTGGGATTTTGCCAAATCAGATTTGGGAAACTGCCAGACAGCCTGCATGGTTTCACCCTACTTTTATGAAGAAGACAATTGGGTTGACGATATGGAACTAGCCGCAGCAACGCTCGTTTCGCTCGATAAACAAACTGATTTTCAGAAGGAAGCTAAATATTGGGGCGAACTGGAACCTGTTACTCCCTGGATGGAATTGAACCGCGCCCGTCATTACCAGTTTTATCCTTTTGTGAATCTGGGACATGCCTTGCTGGCACAGTCCGGCGATCCGGTTATAGCAAAGCAATTTGCCGGTTTAATGAAACAAGGGCTTGACCAGATAAGGAAATATGCTGGTGACGATCCGTTCAAGATAGGAGTTCCGTTTGTTTGGTGTTCCAACAACTTTGTAGTTGCTGCTGCAACTCAGGCCAAATTGTATCGGAAGATAACCGGCGACACCAGTTATGAAGATATGGAAGCAGCTTTAACCGACTGGCTTTTTGGTTGCAACCCTTGGGGAACTTCAATGATTTGCGGACTTCCGGCAGGTGGCGATTATCCTGAAATTCCACATTCATCATTGACCCACATCCTGAAAAAAACGACAACAGGTGGACTGGTTGACGGTCCGGTTTATTCGCATATTTATAAAAGTTTGCTTGGAATTGCACTGCATGAAGCTGATGAATATGCCCCATTTCAGAACGGAAAGGCAGTTTATCACGACGATATGGGCGACTATTCAACCAATGAGCCAACCATGGACGGAACAGCTAGTTTGAGTTATATCTTGTCATCGCTTGAATCTGATTCGGACAAAAATACTGAACTTGATAATCAGGGAGCCGTGGTAAGGATGAACCCTAACGAAAAGAAAGTTTATCTGATTTTTTCCGCTCACGAATACGCTGAAGGTGGTCCGGTCATTGCCTCTACGTTGAAGAAACATCAGGCCAAAGCTTCGTTCTTCTTTACCGGAACGTTTTATCAAAATTCCGCCAATCAGGGAATGATCAACCGCTTAATTACTGATGGACATTACCTTGGTGCGCATTCAGATGCTCATTTGCTTTATGCTGACTGGACCAAACACGATTCAACACTGGTTAGCCATCAACAGTTTGCAGACGATCTGAGAGCCAATTACCAAAAGATGGCTGATTTTGGAATTACACCGGAAAAGGCTCCGGTATTTTTGCCGCCTTACGAATGGTATAATGCCGAAAGCGTTGACTGGAGCCGCCAATTGGGTTTGAAAGTCATTAACTTTACTCCGGAAATCCGGTCAAATGCTGACTATACCACTCCGGATATGTACAATTATTGTTCGTCGGAAACCATTATGAACGACATTAAAGATTTTGAAAAGAAGGATCCAGATGGGCTGAACGGATGCATTATGCTGATTCATTTCGGAACAGCGCCCGAACGGATTGATAAGTTTTACAACCGGTTGGGTGATTTATTAAAATACTTAAAACAAAAAGGTTATAAAACAGAACAATTTTAATCAATTTTTCAATTCTCATGAGAAAATTAAACAGCAGGATTTGGAATACAAATGTGTCATACCAATTGCAGAAAAGGCTGCTTTTTGCTTTTTGTTTTCTTTTTCTTTTGTCCGCTTGTCATCCGAAGACAAATCCTGAAATCCTACTTTCAAGGGCCGAAAAGTTTATGAACTCCGGAGAGTTCAGTAAATTAAATCTTTTAGCTGATTCGGTATCAAAGACAGGAGCTTTGGTGGGAACGAAATTGGCAAAAATTGATTCGCTAAATGAAATTGCCCGTCGCATTCAGATTGATTTTAGCCTGGAAGAAGCTGATGTAATTACACGACTTAACAATTATTTCCCGGATTTGGACTCTGGAATGATGCATCGGTGGGAAAGAAACAGAAAACTGGAAATGCGCATGATTGACGGCGAAAAGCATTATTTTAAACAGGCGGTCAATAATTTATTTCGTTTGGATGCTGAAGCCAAATTGTCTAAAATTAAAATTGATGGATTAGTGGTCGATTCGCTCGACCTTTTTTGTCTGAACCACACTCAAAAAGTAATAGAGCTTACCAAAACATTGGGCGAGCCGGTTATGCCAGTCAAGATGAAGCTCAATTATACCATCAAAGTAAAACCTAATGTTGTGCCGGAAGGGAAAACCATTCGCTGCTGGATGCCTTTCCCAAGAGAAGGTCACGCCCGGCAAACGAATATTAAGTTGCTGAAATCTGATCCAGAACAGTCATCGATTGCACCGGCAAGTGATTTGCAGCGCACGGTTTATCTTGAAAAGATTGCAGTAAAAGATCAGCCAACGATTTTTAATATTGAATTGGAGGTTGAATCAGCCGCCCAGTATTTTGATCTGAAACCTGAAAACATTAAACCTTATGATACCTCAAGCGCTGTTTACAATGAATTTACCAGTGAACGCGCTCCTCAGATAATTTTTACTGACGAAATTAAAAACTTGGCCCACCTAATATTGAAAGGTGAAACCAATCCATTATTGCAAACGCAGAAGATTTTTAACTGGATCAACGATACTATTCCCTGGGCGAGTGCATTGGAATATGGCATTATCCCAAATATTCCAGAATATGTATTGAAAAATGCGCATGGTGATTGTGGGATGAAAACTTTGCTTTTTATGACTTTGGTTCGTTCCCAAGGCATTCCGGCTAAATGGCAAAGTGGATGGATGCTTCATCCACGTGAAGTTAATTTGCACGACTGGTGCGAAGTATATTTTGAGGGTGTGGGCTGGGTTCCGGTTGATCAGTCGTTTGGTTTGCAGGATAGTAAGGATGAGAAAATCAGGAATTTTTACCGCTCCGGAATCGATTCTTACCGGCTGATTGTGAATGACGATTATTCCAAGGAATTAACTCCGAAGAAAAAATATATGCGAAGCGAACCAAACGATTTTCAGCGCGGAGAGCTGGAGTGGGAGGGTGGAAACCTGTATTTTAATCAATGGAACTGGGACATGGAGGTGGAATACATTAAATAGTTCCAAGTTCAAGGTTTCAAGTTTCAAGTTGAAGGTTGAAAATAGCAGCATCCTTTGCTGTTCCTTGTCCGCAGCAGGCGGGGGCTTTAGACTTCGGCGTGAGCTCAGTCGAACGCGAACGGCCTTGATAATTTTAAAATGAACTGAAATTTATATGAAACAACAATTTTTTATTCGGATTTTCGCTCTCGTATTGTTGGCCTCGATGGCAATATCTACCTTTTCACAAACCTATCCAAAACGCGAAATGCGTGCTTTTTGGATTGCAACAGTCGAAAATATTGACTGGCCATCTGCCAAAGGATTAACTACCGATCAGCAAAAAGCCGAAATGATTGAGTTGCTTGATCAGGTGAAAGCGTGGAACATGAATGCGGTGGTTTTCCAGATTCGGCCGGATGCCGACGCTTTGTACGATTCAAAGCTCGAACCCTGGTCTGAATGGCTTTCCGGCAAACAAGGCGTTGCACCCGATCCGTATTACGATCCGTTGGCTTTTACCGTTGCCGAATGTCGCAAACGTGGTCTGGATATTCATGTGTGGCTTAATCCATATCGTGCGGTTCAGAATGTGGAAAAATCAGTTCCTGCACCGAATCATGTAGCAAATACTCACCCGGAATGGATGTTAACCTACGGAAAGAAGAGATATTTCGATCCGGGAATTCCGGAAGTTCGAAACCATGTTGCTCATGTAGTCAGCGATCTGGTCAGAAGATATGATATTGATGCCATTCATTTTGATGATTATTTCTACCCATACCGCGAAGCCAATCAGGAATTTCCTGACCAGAATTCGTTTGCAGCCTATTCAAACGGGTTTGCTTCGGACAAAAAGGACGATTGGCGGCGCAATAATGTTGATTTAATTATTAAACAGCTGCACGACAGCATCAAATCGATTCGTCCTACGGTTGAATTTGGAATTTCACCATTCGGGGTATGGAAAAACAATTCGACCGATCCGGCCGGTTCGGCTACCAAAGCAGGAGTGACCAACTACGATGATTTATATGCCGATATTCTGCTTTGGCAAAAGGAAGGCTGGATTGATTACGTTACGCCACAATTGTATTGGTACATTGGAAAAACAGTTGCCGATTATGCGATACTCGCCGACTGGTGGAGCAAGAATACTTACGGATGCCAGTTGTACATCGGGCAGGCTCCTTTTTTGATCAATGAAAAATCGCTTGAGCCCGCCTGGCAAACTCCCGACGAAATAATCAAACAGATTAAGCTGAACCGAAGTATTCCGGCTATTTCAGGAAGTGTATTTTTTAGTGCAAAATCACTAAAGAAAAATCCGCTTGGAATAAAAGAAAATCTGCTACAGGAAATGTATAAATATCCGGCATTGACACCTCCAAATCCACGGGTGGAAGCAGTTCCACCGGCCACTCCGCTCAATCCGAAGATTCACAAAAAAAGGAAGAAGATTGAGCTGAGTTGGGAAAATGGGGAGAACAGCCGTATGTTCGTGATCTATAAAACAGGCAAAAAGTCTAGCATGAATATCGAAAATCCTGAAAATATTTATACCGTTACCAGTGATAAATCTTTGGTCATTGAATCAAACAAAAAGACCAAAACTTCACGGTTTAAATATGCTGTAACAGCTATTAGTCCGTCGCATCACGAAAGTGCGGCGGTGATTTTTGGTGCAAAGAAATAGTGTTCTGTCTCAGTTAGTAAAAATTGTTACGGGTTTCGTGTTACGAGTGTGCAGGTTTTCCCGAAACTCGTATCCCGTAACTCGAAACAGAATAAAGAACTAGAAATTTGAAATTTTTAAGATGACTGCAACCATACTTTTTATTGTCCTGGTCTGTTTTTTTGGACTGGTGTTCGGTATTTCGCATTTCACCTCAAAAAATGTGAATAACGAAACATTTTTTACCGGAAACCGCAGATCTCCGTGGTTTGTGGTGGCCTTTGCCATGATTGGCACCACCATTTCCGGAGTCACTTTTATCTCGGTCCCGGGCGAAGTAGGAAATTCAGGCTGGACTTACCTTCAATTTTTACTTGGTAATTTTGTAGGTTATTGGGTGGTAGCCCTGGTGCTCATTCCGTTGTATTATAAGCTAAATCTGGTATCCATTTATACTTATCTCGATCAGCGATTTGGAGTCAGGTCATATAAAACCGGATCATTCTTTTTCCTGCTTTCAAGAACTATTGGGGCATCTTTTCGGATGTACCTTGTAGCAGGAGTGTTGCAACTGGCTTTTTTCGATGCAATCGGAATCCCTTTTGTTGTAACGGTCGCTATTGCCATTTTTATGATATGGGCCTATACTTACCGCGCCGGAATAAAAACGGTGATTTATACCGATACCCTCCAAACAACCTTTTTGGTTACTTCGGTTATTTTGACCACCATTCTTATTTCCAGTCAACTCGATATGAATTTCGGTGATATGGTGAAAGCCATTGACGAACATCCGTACAGCAAAATGTTCGACTGGGATTGGCGTTCGAAAACCAATTTCTTCAAACAGTTTATGGCCGGACTGGGAATTGTCATCGTTATGAATGGATTGGATCAGGATATGATGCAAAAGAGCTTGACCTGCAAAAACAAGCGGGATGCACAAAAGAATTTGTTCTGGTTCAGTCTGGCATTTATCCTGACGAACCTGCTGTTTTTGAGCCTCGGTGTAATGCTCTATATTTATGCTCAGATGAAAGGAATTCCGGTTCCTGAAAAAACGGATGATTTCTTTCCATTACTTGCCCTTAGCCATTTTGGAACAATCGCGGGAGTTTTGTTCCTACTCGGAATAGTGTCTGCAACCTATTCGAGTTCCGACTCCGCCTTAACCGCCCTGACTACCTCATTCTGTATTGATTTTCTGAATCTTGATCCGAAAAGTCAGGATAGCAAATCTGCCCGGAAAAAAGTGCATATTGGATTTTCGGTACTGATATTTTTGGTCATTGTGTTATTCAGGATAATTAATAACGAAAGCGTGGTCACAGCAGTTTTTAAAGTGGCCGGATACACCTATGGGCCGCTGTTGGGTCTGTTCGCATTTGGAATCTTAACTAAACGACAAGTAAAAGACCGCTGGGTGCCGATTCTGGGGATTCTTTCACCCATAATCACTTATATCATAAATTCGAATTCTGAAGCATGGTTGGGAGGCTACAAATTTGGTTTCGAGTTGTTGCTCCTGAACGGATTGATCATGTTTACTGGCCTGCTTTTGTTAACTAAATCAGATGAAACGAGCCATGAATAATATTGACAGACACAGTATGATAATTATTAAGACTAATCTCGAACCTGCTTTTTTAAAGTCTCCCCTTTGTGGGGGAGGTTTGCCTGCCAGCCGCAGGCGGGGAGGGGGCTTAACTTTATAACCGAATGAAAACCACACAACGCTACCTTGCGCTCGACGTTTTGCGCGGAATGACTGTCGCACTGATGATTCTGGTAAATAATCCGGGAAGCTGGGCACATATTTATGCACCGCTCGAACATGCCAAATGGAACGGATGCACGCCAACCGATTTGGTATTTCCTTTCTTTCTGTTTGTAGTTGGCGTTTCCATGTTTTTTTCGTTTTCGAAATACGGCAATACACTCAATAAAGAATCGCTCCTGAAAATTGCAAAGCGAACGTTGCTCATTTTTGTGATAGGTTTATTCCTGAATTCGTTTCCTCAATGGTCGGCCGATTTTTCCAAACTTCGAATTATGGGCGTTTTACAGCGAATAGCGCTGGCCTACGGAATAGGCGCTGTTATTGTTCTGGCTTCACCACGTAGATATTTGCCATACATTGGCGGAGCAATTCTATTACTTTATTGGGGTTTGCTTTACACATTGGGTGGATCTGACCCTTTTTCGCTTGAAGGAAATGTCGTTGCCAATATTGATAAAGCAATCTTTGGGGAATCGCATATTTATAAAGGCTTCGGAATTCCGTTCGATCCGGAAGGACTTTTTAGCACCATTCCTGCCATTGTAACAGTGATTATTGGCTATATCATTGGTTCTGTTGTAAAGGATACTGAAAAAAAACAGGTGCCGAAGCAGTTGATTATTTTTGGAACTGCCGGAATTATTGCCGGTTTAATTTGGGCATTGGCATTCCCGATCAACAAACCAATCTGGACCAGTTCATATGTACTTTATACCGCTGGTTGGGCTTGTCTGGTATTGGCTTTACTTATCTGGATTATTGACTTGAAAGGCTTTTCCAAATGGACTTCATTCTTCGTCGTTTTCGGTATGAATCCATTGTTCATTTTTGCACTTTCCGGACTGTGGGCACGTATTTTAGGCCGTATGATTAAAATTGCCGGTCCTGATGGCGAATTGATAAGTGGTTCGACCTGGCTTTATAAACAGGTTTTTCTTCCATTGGCCGGTGAACTAAACGGTTCATTCCTGTATGCCATTTCGCATGTGATTGTCTTTTGGCTAATTGGATATGTGCTGTTTAAAAAGAAGATTTTTATAAAAGTATAAAGAATGCCCCCTTCTTATTCCCCCAAAATGGGGGAAGGATTGGGCACTGGTTTGCTGAGAATTATTCTTTGCCGTTCGGCTTTAGCCAACGGTCAGGGAAACAAGAATAAAAAAACCGTCCGCGGTAGAAAATTCAAAAGGTGAATATCTTCTTGCGGACGGAATTGAATTAAACAACTAAATTGAATTTGATGATGAAATTTCTAATTTTTTGCCTGATATTCTTTCTTGCCGGTTTCAGCCTAAAAGCGGATAACTTGAAACGTCTGTTGAAAAAGGCGAATCAAGCCTCTGCCGAATTTGCCAAAAAAGCTTCTGTCGGGGCGGATTATAAATTTAAACTTGATACTGTTGTTGTTGATAATCAGTTGAAAAAGGTAAGTCTGAAAATGAAAGAGACATTTTCATATATTCCTTTCCGGCCTGAAAATACCACCCAATATTACGATTGGTACAAAAATTTGCTTGGCCGCAAATTCAGAAAATATTCAGTTTCCATTGGTAGTACAGGAAAAGAAATTTCGGAGTTAATTCCGAATTTTTACCGGGGAAATGCTGTCCGGATTGACTCCAGTCGCCTGAGCCGTCCAACACCTTCGGTTATTCCAATTGTCAGGAACATTTCTAAAAACCTGCATGCAACTAAGGGACTTGACAATCGGAATGTGGCTCTTTGGCATAGTCATGGCTGGTATTACGAAAATACTCTCGACCGGTGGGAGTGGCAGCGTGCGAGGGTTTTCCTGACTGTTGAAGATTTGTGGACGATGAGTTTTGTGGTTCCTTATATTACCCCGATGCTCGAAAATGCCGGTGCCAATGTGTTCCTTCCCCGTGAGCGCGACATTCAGCGGCATGAAATACTCATTGACGCCGACGGTTCGACCAAAGGCTCTGCTTATCAGGAAACTGGCGCAGCCATTCAGGCAGGAAATGAAAAAGGTTTTGGATTGAAAGTGCCGTTTCTTTTTGATGGTGAAAATCTTTTCCAAATGGGCGAAAGCCGGCAAATGTTGGCCGACAGAAATGAAAGTTCACAGGTCATTTATACGCCAGAAGTACCTGAAACAGGTGAATACGCGGTATATATTTCCTATGCGATGAACGATCAGAATGTAACTGACGCTCATTATACGGTTTATCATTCGGGAGGAAAAACTGAATTTTTGGTGAACCAGACAATAGGCGGCGGCACATGGGTTTATCTGGGTACTTTCAGTTTCGGAAAAGGAATTCATTCTGAATCGGGTAGGGTTGAACTCAGCAATAAATCTGCCGAATCAGGAAAATGGGTTTCTGTGGATGGCGTTAGGTTTGGTGGGGGAATGGGAAATGTTGTCCGCGGAAAAAATCAGGATATGGAAAACCTGTTTAACCTGCGCGAACAGAAAGGATTTGAAATTGATTCGGCTGAGTGGTTGCCATTTGCCAGTCAACGACCTCACTACCAAGAGGGCGCACGTTATTACCTGCAATACATTGGCATGCCCGATACCCTGGTTTATTTATTAAACAAGCAAAAAGTTGATTATTCAAATCGTGGCAAGGATGCTATGCTTTATGCCAAACGTGAAAGTGGAAAAAGTGATTATAAGGATGATTATCAGAGCCGTGGCGAATGGGTCAATTACCTGTTGGGTGCTCCCAACGGGCCAACTGCCAATCCGAACGTCAAAGGTTTGCGTATTCCGGTAGATATGGCCATGGCATTTCATACCGATGCCGGAATAACTCCCGACAGCGCCATCATCGGAAGTTTGATGATTTACGACACTACAAAAGAACCATCCAGATTCCCGAACGGGCAATCGAGATGGGCCAGTCGTGATTTGGCTGATATCGTACAAACTCAGATCGTGAACGACTTGCAAAAATTGTATGAGCCCGAATGGACACGCCGTGGGATGTGGAATAAAGCTTATTCTGAAGCCAATCGCCCAAAAGTTCCTACCATACTTTCCGAATTGCTTTCACACCAGAATTTTGCCGACATGATGCATGCCCAGGATCCCCGTTTCAAATTTGATGTTTGCCGGGCCTTTTATAAAGGAATCCTGAAGTTTCTGGCTTACCAGAATGGTCAGGAGTGTGCGGTACAACCACTTCCGGTCAGCCATTTTCAAATGATTCAGGAAGGAAATAACATTCGCCTGAATTGGAAAGCGGTGGTTGATGAACTTGAACCCACAGCAGTTGCAAAAACCTATAAAGTCTATACCCGAATCGAAAATGGTGGATTTGATAATGGCCAGGTGGCAACCGAAGCAACTTTTCAGTGCAACGATTTAAAACCCGGTGTCATTTATAGTTTTAAAGTTACCGCGGTTAACGATGGTGGCGAGAGTTTTCCTTCTGAGATTCTGGCTTGCAGCTTGCCCGCCAATGACAAAAAACCGGTTTTGATTGTGAATGCCTTTGACCGTATTTGTGGTCCGGAAGCATTTGATACCGGCAAACAGGCTGGATTCCTCACCAGCGAAGACGAAGGTGTAGCCTACAAAAATAACCTGGCATTTATTGGCGACCAATATGATTTCGATCGGAAATCGCCGTGGAAAGATGATGATGCTTCAGGTTTTGGCTCTTCCCATGCCGATCAGGAAACGGGTGTGGTTCAGGGGAATTCGTTCGACTATCCATTTATTCACGGACAGTCGTTCCGGAATAATGGCTTTGGGTTTATTTCGATGAGTGACGAAGCTTTTGGACAGAAAAACTGGAATAAAAACTCTTTTTCGGCGCTGGATATTATTTTCGGGGAAGAAAAAACTACGAGTCACTTTTATGGATTTAAGAAGCGGGATTTTTCGCTTTTCACTCCTGAAATGCGCAATGCCATTAGCGAATATGCTTCAGGAGACAAGGCAAAACTTTTTGTAACAGGCGCCTATGTCGGGACTGATCTGGAGCTTTGTGGCGATACGCTTGCCAGCAAATTTGCAGCCGATGTGCTTCATTTCCGTTTCATGACCAACCATGCCAGTAAAAGTGGGTGTATATTTCCGGTGAATGAACTGAAACCTGAATTTCCCACCGAATTTAGTTTTGTCCAGGGATACCATCCAACCATTTATAAAGTGGAATCGCCCGATGCCATTGAACCAAAAGGCGAAAAGGCGAGGGTGCTTTTCAGGTATAAAAGTGATAACAAGACTGCCGGCGTTTGTTTCGACGGAAATTACCATACTGTGGTACTTGGATTCCCTTTCGAAACAATTAATACCGATCAGCAGCGCGATGAGTTGATTGGGCAAATTTTAAACTATTGGGGAATGAAATAGGATAACCACATAGGCACATAGAACACATAGAAGGAGTATATGTTGCTTGGGTAAATGTGATCCAGATCCGTAAATTAAATTGGTAGTTATATTTAAAACAAAATAAGAAAAACTATGTGGCCTATGTGCCTATGTGGTTCAATTTTCAAAAAATAAACAATGAAAAAAATTACATGCTTTATCCCTTACGGAACGCTGGAGGAAACACTTGCTACCGTTCAGGAATTACGAAAGTCGGACCTGGTTTCGCAGATTTATGTGATGTGCAGTTCAGATCAAAACTGCCTGGTTGATGGTGCAGAGGTGCTGAAATCGGAGTCGATGACTCGTGGAAAAACAGTGAAACGGATGGCTGTTTTGGCCAATACCCGCTATACCCTGATTGATACACGTCCGGGAGCATTGCAGTTGGGCCAAATAGCGCTTGAACGTTTTGCACAAATTGCCGACGATACCCAAAGCGGCATGGTTTACTCGAATTACCTGGCCGTAAAAGGTGGAAAAGTAGAGAATCAGCCGGTCATTGATTATCAGGAAGGAAGTTTACGCGACGATTTTAATTTTGGATCGCTGTTGTTTTACCGCACCGAAATCATGAAAAAAGCTACCGAAGGTGTTGCCGAAGCTTTTCAGTTTGCAGGATTATATGCGCTTCGGTTGGGCGTTTCTCAGTATTCCGATTTATTTAGGATACCAGAATTTTTATATACCGAAAAGGAGCAGGATTTACGCAAGTCAGGCGAAAAAATATTTGATTACGTCGATCCTAAAAACCGGGCAGTGCAGATTGAAATGGAAAAAGCCTGTACCCAACACCTGAAAAATGTGGGTGGATATCTCGAACCGATTTTCACACCGGTGAAATTAGATGAGCAGGAGTTTGAAGTGGAAGCTTCGGTGATTATTCCGGTTCGGAATCGGGTACGCACCATCGAAGATGCTATCAAATCTGTTTTATCGCAGAAAGCCAATTTCAAGTTTAACTTGATTATTGCCGATAATTTTTCAACTGATGGCACAACTCAATTGATTCAGAAATATGCTGCTATGGATGATCGGTTGATTCATGTGATTCCCGACCGCACTGATTTGGGTATTGGTGGTTGCTGGAATCTTGCGGCCAATCATCCAAAGTGTGGAAAGTTTGCCATTCAGCTCGACAGTGATGATTTATATTTCGATGAAACTACAGTTCAGCAGGTAGTTGACGCTTTTTATGCCCAGAATTGCGCGATGGTGGTGGGAACTTACCAGATGGTCAATTTTGCTTTGGAAGAAATTCCTCCGGGAATCATCGATCACAAAGAATGGACTCCGGATAATGGCAGGAATAATGCGTTACGCATCAATGGACTGGGTGCTCCGCGAGCATTTTACACTCCGGTTTTGCGACGGATTCCGGTACCGAATGTGAACTATGGCGAAGATTACGCTTTGGGTTTGGCCATTTCGCGTCAGTACCAGATTGGCCGCATTTACAACCCGATTTACCTGTGCCGCCGTTGGGACGAGAATTCTGATGCTGCATTGAGTGTTGAAGTCATGAATGCACATAATTTGTACAAAGACCGGATTCGTACCATTGAGTTGAAAGCACGCAAAAGGATAGGAAAATAGATGTAATATTTATCCCTGACAGGGTTTAAAACCCTGTCAGGGATAACAAAAGAAACGAAACATGGCTCAATTGCTTGATATTATAAATGAAACCAATAAATCTGCATCCCAAATTCTGACCGAATTTGTGGAGAACGAAAAACTCCTTTGGCCTTTGGCTGCAGCCAATTATAAAGGTTTGGAAAAGGTTGAGGAAAGAAATTTTCAGTTCGAAGGATTTGAAATTCGGGCCCAGTTTAATCCCGAACGTATGCGTTCGTCGGTAGCTGAGGTGGATAAAAAGTCGATTGCAGCTCGCAAATGCTTTTTGTGTAGCGAAAACCGTCCGGCAGAACAGGATGCCATAGCGTTTGGCGACCAATTTCTGATTCTGGTAAATCCATTTCCGATTTTTAAAACCCATTTTACGATTTCGTGCAACTCGCATATCGATCAGCGGTTTATTCCGAATGTTCAGTCTTTATTTGAATTAGCGAGGGCGATGGAAGGTTTTACCGTGTTTTATAACGGTCCCGAGTGCGGTGCTTCTGCTCCTGACCATTTGCATTTTCAGGCTGGAGAGAATGGATTCATGCCCATTGGCGAAGAGTTCAACAGGCTAAAGCCAACAGCCCGTAAACTATATTCAGGTGAAGAAATCCAGGTTTGGGCATTCGATAATTACCTCCGGAAAATGATTTCGGTTGAAACGACTTCTTTGGAGGAAGGGCTGCGAATCATTGGCATTTATTACCATCATTTTCAGGCGATTCAACCTGAAAAAATAGAACCGATGATGAATGCACTTTGCTCGTATTCTGACGGAAAATGGACCGTTCATCTCTTCCCGCGGAAGGCTCACCGACCCACTCATTTTTATGAGGAAGGCCAAAAGCAAATCCTGATTAGTCCCGGATCGGTTGATTTTGGTGGAGTTTTTATTCTTCCCCGCCGCGAGGACTTTGACAAAATAACAAAAGAAGACATTGCCGATATTCTGGAGCAGGTTTGTATTGATCAGAGCACGTTTCAGGAATTGACAGAAAAAATCTGGTACGACTTAAACTGGATGTAAAATGATAAGCCATAACAAACTCGATAAATCTTTTGGTCCGGTGGGGTCTTTCTCTGGAATCATTGTGTTTATTGGAGGTTTAGGAACAATCTGGCTTTCATTATTCTCGCTGATTTTGATTATGATTGGTGCATTTGTGGGGTTTTCTTATTCGAGTGTGGAGATTGATTTTGCCAGAAAGAGAGTCAGATTTTTAAATAATCTTTTCGGAATCATCAAAACCGGGCAATGGTTGAATGTTAAGACTGACATGAAAATAGGTATTAGTAAATCGAATAAGGTCTGGCGAAGTTACAGTGGCAGTAACCGGATGCTTGATATTCCTTCGGATGATTACAGGCTCTTGCTCTTCAATGCTGCAGGGGAAAAACTGATGGTGCTTAAAAAGTCTGACGACTTAAATATGGCCAGAAAAGAATTGGATAATATTTGTGAACGGTTGGAAATAAGTAAAATGTGAATTAAAAAAATTGAAATATGAATTCTTTCAAATCAAAGCGATGTTCACTTTTTCTAGTTAAGCTCGGGTTGGCTATTCTTTTTTGGTCATTCCTTCCGACTTTCAGTGTGGCGCTGGGTTCCTGCCATTCACCTAGCGATCAGGATGCAGAGTTGAAAAAGCGACAGCAAATTGAAGCCTCATTGACTTTGCTTGAAAACAAAAATAACCTGATTCCTCTCAGTCGGCTGGACACACTGCGGATTGCAGCGCTTTCGGTGGGTTCTGACAATCCAACTGAATTTCAGCACACGCTCGCTAATTACATGAAAGTAGATTTTTTTAATCTCCCCGCTGATTTTACATCATCCGATCTGGCTGGAATTCAAACGAAACTAAAGGATTTCAACTTGATTGTTGCCGGAATTAATCAGGTTTCAAATACACCAGAATATGCGGAATTTATTAATTTTCTCAATAAGAAAACATCTGTTATTACCTTTTTCTGTAAGCCTGAAGGTTTAACAACTCTAAAAATCTCAGGAAACCCCGATGGTTTGATTTTGGCTTTTGATAACGACAGCCTGACTCAGTCTTTATCTGCTCAATTAATTTTTGGAGGAATTGGAGTTTCTGGAAAATTGCAGTCGAATTTTGGGGATGCCTATTTGCAAGGTGCCGGAATCAGCATTGAAAAACCGATCCGGTTGAAGTATACACTCCCTGAAGAGGTTGGAATTCAGTCTTCAGCTTTGAATAAGGATATCGATTCGATTGTGAATAATGCGCTGGACAAAAAGGCTTTTCCGGGATGCAATGTGCTTGTTGCCAAAGATGGAAAAATCATTTTTAGAAAAGCTTATGGGTACCATACATTTGAAAAACAAGTTCCGACAAGCCTGAATGATTTATACGATCTGGCTTCGGTGACCAAAGTCAGCGGTGGTGCGCCCGCAATTCTGAAATTATACGATGATGGCAAAATTGAACTGGATAAACCGGTGTCAACTTATTTTCCGGATTGGAAAAACCGGTTGTTTCATCGATCAGATAAAGCGGACGTGACTGTTCGTGAATTATATGCTCATCAGTCGGGGCTGGTACCTTTTATTGGCTTTTACCGGCGAACCATGGAAAACGGAAAACCATCGCCCAAATGGTACACGGCAGCTCCGGATAAAAAGCACACACTTTGCGTCGCTCCGGGGATGTATCTGGATCAAAAATTCCTGAAAACTGTGAATCGGAAAATACGAAAAACACCGCTAAAAACCCGTGGCAAATATGTGTACAGCGATTTACCGCTGGTAATTACTCCTCAGATTGTTGAGCGTATTTCCGGATCTGATTTTAAAAAGTTTGTAGAAGACCAATTTTATAAACCGCTTGGCGCTAATGCCGTAACTTATAATCCTCTTGATCGGTTCCCAAAAGAACAGATAGCCCCTACTGAGTTGGATAATTATTACCGGTTTCAGCTCATTCAGGGAACGGTTCATGATGAATCCGCTGCAGTTTTGGGCGGAATTTCTGGAAATGCTGGCTTGTTTGCTTCGGCTAACGATCTGGCTAAACTGATGCAAATGTACCTGCAGATGGGAACTTACGGCGGAAAGCAATACGTGAGCGAAGCTACCATGAAAGAATTTACCCAGGTTCAGTTTCCGCAAAACAACAACCGTCGTGGATTAATTTTTGATAAACCTTCGCTTAAGCTTGATTCGTTGAAACCATCAGAAGCATATCCATGCCTGGAAGTAAGCCCTGAAAGTTTTGGCCATTTTGGGTTTACCGGAACTTTTGTTTGGATGGATCCGGAATGCGGATTAATGTACATTTTTCTGTCGAACCGCGTTTGTCCGACACGCAACAACAGCCTGATCAGCGATTTAAATGTACGCACCGAAATTTTATCGGCAATTTATAAGAATATAAAAAAATGAAAACAGTTGGAAAATGGTGTTTTAACAACAGAAGAGTGAAATACTTATAGAAAAACGACAGTCATTAAAACCAGGTCGCGTGTAAAAGTTCATAAAAATGAGAGCCAAGAGTTGATGAAAAATGGAATGTTAATGCCGAAGGCATGTTAGGATTGTAGCAAATTAGGAAGAAAAAGAGTCGAAATGCCGAAGGCATGGCAGGACTATGTCACCACTTCGTGGTTTTAGGGCGCTTTCCCCCCATTTTCTATAATCATTTCAACCCTTCAGGTTTTAAAAACCAACCATTAATTCGCATTATTACGAAAACCTGATTTCGGACGGAAAAACGAAAGCTTTAAACAATGAAATACACAAAACATGAAACCTAAAGCTCTACTGATTGCCCTTTTTTCATTCCTGATTTTGAATGCCTTTGCCGTTTCAAAGGTCAAAACCGGAATTGAAGTTTTACGTGAAAGCAATTTCAAAATTCTTCAGGGGAAACGGGTGGGATTAATTACCAATCCAACCGGCGTTGATTCACAATTGAAATCAACAGTTGATATCCTGAATGAAGCTCCCGGTATGAAGCTGGTTGCACTTTACGGACCTGAACATGGAGTTCGCGGTGACGTTTATGCCGGAGATAAAATTGAAACTACCATCGACAAACAAACCGGAATTCCGGTGTATTCGCTTTACGGCAAAACTCGCAAAGCCAATCCTGAAATGCTGAAGGATGTGGATGTGTTGGTTTACGACATTCAGGATATTGGCTGCCGTTCGTATACCTACATCAGCACAATGGGTCTGGCTATGGAAGCTGCGGCTGAAAACAATATTGAGTTTGTTGTTCTGGATCGTCCGAACCCTGTTGGCGGGTTGAAAGTGGAGGGAAATCTGGCCGAAGACAAGTTTATTTCATTCGTCAGTCAGTTTAAAATTCCATACATCTATGGACTTACCTGCGGCGAATTGGCCAAATTACTAAACGGTGAAAATATGCTGAAAAAGACCTGCAAACTCACTGTTGTTCCGATGAAAGGCTGGAAACGAAGCCTGACTTTTGACCAGACCGGACTGCCCTGGGTGTTGACTTCACCTCATGTTCCTCAGGCAACTTCTTCGTTTTATTATGCTGCTTCCGGAATTTTAGGTGAGTTCAGCTTCATGTCGATAGGAGTGGGCTACACACTTCCTTTTCAGTTATTTGCCAAAGATTCCATTGATGCAACAGCATTAACCAAACGTTTGAATGATCTGCATTTGCCGGGCGTTTTGTTTCGCCCTATTTACTTAAAGCCATTTTACGCAGTTGGTCAGGGGCAAAACTATTCAGGCGTTCAATTTTACCTGACTGATTATAAAAAAGTCAGGTTAACTGAAATTCAGTTTTATGTGATGCAGGAAATGGCTGCTTTGTATCCCGATAAAAAATGCTTTGGTCCGGAAACGGAGAAACGTTACGACATGTTCGACAAAGTTTGCGGATCGGACCAGATTCGTTTGCTGATGGGTAAAAATATGAAAGTGGAAGATATGCTGTCGTATTGGCGCAAAGATGAAGCGACTTTTCAGCAATTGTCGAAGAAATATCAGTTGTACAAATAAATGATCATATCAAGAAAATACCCCGCTGACTTTCACCAACTGGAGAAAGTGCTTTGCCGTCAGAAACCTGATAGGCCAGTGCTTTTCGAGTATTTCGTTAACGGTGATTTGATTTCGTATGTGAACGACGAATCGTTTGATTCGATGGATAACCGGAATGACCAGATTCGGGCAATCATTCAATTTTTTCATAAAACAGGTTACGATTATGCGACGATTCCTTCGCGCTATTTCAATGCTTTCTCGTTTGAAAATACCGAACATGAAAAGAAATCTACCGTTTCACTCAACGAAGGTTCGGCGATAACAGACCGGAAATCGTTCAAATTGTATCATTGGCCAAATCCGGAACAAGGTGACTTTGAATTGCTGGATAATTTGGCTTTGGAACTTCCTGAAGGAATGAAATTCATTGTTTCAGCTCCGGGTGGTGTGCTCGAAAATGTGATTGACCTGGTTGGTTTTGAACGGATTTGCTTCATGATTTATGAAGATGAGGAACTGACCGGCAGAATTTTTGATGAAGTTGGCAGCCGGTTACTTCGGTTTTATGAAATATGCAGTGCTTTGAATTCAGTTGGTGCGCTTATCGTAAACGATGACTGGGGATTTAAAACTCAAACCATGCTTTCGCCCGATATGCTTCGCCAGTTTGTCTTTCCATGGCATAAAAAGATAGTTGAAGCCATTCACGGAAACGGGAAATACGCTATCCTGCATTCCTGTGGAAACCTTGCAGATGTGATTGATGATATCGTTGATGACATGAAATACGATGCCAAACACTCGTTTGAGGATAATATTTTCCCGGTTGAGCAGGCCTGGCAGCTTTGGCATGATCGGATTGCTATTATGGGCGGTATCGATATGGACTTTTTGGTACGAAGCGAACCTGACAAAATAAAAGAACGATGCCAAAGAATGCTTAAACTGACAGGTTCAAGAGCCTATGCACTCGGATCTGGGAACAGTATTCCTGCATATGTGCCCATTGAAAATTATCTGGCAATGATTGAAACAATTAACCAATAAATTAAACCTAATCATGAAAACAATTCATTCATTTTTCCTTGTACTAATTTTTGTTCTGAGTTGTCTGGTTTTCTTCGTTAACCAGGTTTTGAGCAATTCAAATACCGGATCTATCAAAACCGGTGCAGAACAAACCGAAAAGTACCTTCCTCTATTGAAGGGTAAACGGGTAGCCATTGTTGCCAATCAGACTTCGGTTATTGGAAAAAGTTTGGTGGTCGATAGTTTGAAATCGCTCGGAGTAAACCTCGTGAAGATTTTTGGCCCCGAACATGGTTTTCGTGGTACAGCCAGTGCAGGTGCGGTGGTTGCCGACAGTATTGATGCCAAAACCGGCATTCCTGAAATATCGCTTTACGGCAAAAAGAGCAAACCTTCGAAAGAAGATTTAGCTGATGTGGATGTCGTGATTTTTGACATTCAGGATGTTGGAGCCCGTTTTTATACATATATCAATCTTCTGGCTCGGGTGATGGAATCGTGTGCTGATAATGAGAAAGAATTGATCATTCTGGATCGTCCGAATCCAAACGGATTTACTGTTGATGGCCCCATTCTGGATATGAAACTGAAATCAGGAATTGGTATGTTCCCAATACCCATTACCCATGGAATGACTGTTGGTGAATTGGCTCAACTGTACAACGGTGAGGGTTGGCTGACTAATCGTGTAAAATGTTCGGTGACCATTATTTCATTAGGTAACTATTCCCACGATATGGAATATGTATTACCAGTTGCCCCATCACCCAATCTGAACACAGCGCAGTCGATCCTTCTATATCCATCACTGTGTTTGTTTGAAGGAACAATTATTAGTCAGGGGCGTGGTACCTGGTTCCCATTTACAGTTTTGGGGAACCCTGATTTAAATGGAAAATATAAGTTTTCATTTACTCCGACAGGCATCAAGGGTATGAGCGAAACCCCATTGCACCAGGATCAGATTTGCTATGGAATTGATTTGAGAAAATATGATATGGGCGAGCTTCGGAAATCCGGAAAAATCAATTTAAAATGGTTGTTCGAAATGTATCAGGCTTATCCATTTAAGGAAAAATTCTTCGATTTTAAACAAAGTAAGCAAATGGGTAATTTCGATAAACTTGCCGGAAATACACTTTTGAAAGAGCAAATTATAGCCGGGAAATCAGAAGAAGAGATCAGGAGGTCATGGGAGCCCGGATTATCTGACTTTAAAAAACTTCGACAAAAGTATTTATTGTATCCGTAAATTAACCGGAATTGCCTTTTGAGGGATGTTGTAGAAAATAATACCATTTTATGTTTTTGTAATTGATTGATTTTTAGATGCTAGTGAGATGTGAAAATTTGTTAAAAATAAATTGGTATTACATGTTACAAAAACACATGTTTTTTGAAAATTAATTTTTAAATTAGTCCCACTATTTCAAGTTAATCATTTGATCCATTTTGATTCTGTGAGGGAAATATGATCAACTGAGTCCTGAGTTCTCATTTCTGTATGACAACTAATGCGGTAAATAAATGATCATTCATGCCTTAATTATTGGGCTTCTATAAATATTATTCAAAAACTATATTATAACCAAAATTAAAAGAAATGAAATGAAAGCAATCCTTCTAATGTGTTTAATAGGGTTGGGGGTTATGCTCACGCAGACTTCCAGTGCACAATCGCTTACTGTAAAAGGACAGGTGGTTGATGCGAAAAGTAATGAATCTATTATAGGCGCTACTGTGAGTATTAAAGGTACCACTAAAGCCTCTATTGCGGATGCCTCTGGCGAGTTCGCAATACAGGTAAATATCGGCCAGGTCCTTGTTTTTACTTCGATTGGTTACAATCCCCAGGAAGTCACCGTTGGCACCTCGACAGTGATTAACGTTAGACTTGAACCATCCGACGTAATGCTGGAAAGTACTGTAATTGTGGGTGAATTTGGTATTAAACGACCTGCCCGTGCAGTTGGTGCAGCCACTCAAACCGTAAAGGGTTCCGATATTGCTGATTCAGGACGGGAAAATTTCGTGAATGCACTGCAAGGTCGCGTATCCGGAATACAGATTTCCAATTCTGGAGGAACACCCGGATCATCAAGTTCCATCATTATTCGTGGGGCTACATCAATTTCAGGTAATAACCAGCCACTCATGGTTATTGATGGTATTCCAGTGAGCAACTCTTCATTTAATCCGATTGGCGGACTTGCATCAAAACAAGGTTCTGATCCGGTTGTAGGTACCCGTGAACTTGACTTCACTAATCGTGGTTCGGATATTAATCCTGAAGACATTGAGAGCATGACTGTTTTGAAAGGCGCTGCTGCCGCTGCACTCTATGGAAGTGATGCTTCGAATGGCGCTATCATTATTACAACGAAAAAAGGAAAAGTTGGAAAGGGAATCGTGAAATATTCCAATTCATTCAGTTTCGATCAGGCTTATCGTTATCCTGAAATTCAAACCAAGTATGATAACGGGATGTATGGCAATACAAACTATTATACATCCAGACATTGGGGAGCAGAATACGCTCCGGGAACAGTATTCTATGACAATCTGAAAAATTTATTCCAAGTTGGGGTGGGTCAGAAACACAATGTTTCTTTTGAGGCAGGTACTGAAGCGATGACCTTTCGTGCATCTGCAAGTACGCTGAAACAAACCGGTGTAGTAGCTACTTCAGGCTATTCACGCGATAACATTACCGTTGCCGGAACCGCTAAACTTTCGAAATGGATGAACATTGAGGCCTCACTGAATTATGCCAATGCTACCAATACTAAAGTTAGCAGAGGTACCAATGGTGTATTGTACCGCGCCATGAACTGGCCCGTAACCGACGATATGAGGGTTTATCTGAATGCAGCCGGAAATATTCGGTATCCTGCCAGATATGTAGATGTTGATATTTTAAATCCATATTTTGACCTGAACAAGAACAAGAATTACGACGAAACCCAACGTTTCATTTCCAATATGGTCGTAAACATTACCCCAATTAAAGATATGCTTATCCGTGCCCAGGTGGGTTACGACATCATTGCCACTACAATGACCATTGTCCGTCATCCGCAATGGTCTTCTACAGCAACCGGTACTGGTTCATATGACCAGTCAAAGTTGAATGATGCTAATCCAACTATCAATATTATATCAACTTATAAAAAGGAGTTTGGCAAATTCAATGCATCTGCACAGCTTGGTTATCACCAAAATGAACAAGGATCGAAAACCTTATCAGTGCATGGTGAAAAATTTATGGTGGCTGATTTTCAGTCTATTAATAACTGCGACATTGCTACCCTGGTCAATACGACCAGAACAACGACCAGACGTCTACAGGGTGTTTCCGGGTCGTTTGAATTTTCGTATGACAACTTTGCATTTTTAACCCTGCGTGGACGTAACGACTGGTCGTCAACCCTGCCGCCTAATAACAACAGTTATTTCTATCCGGCAGCCGACCTGAGTGTTATTGTTTCTGATCTTCCATTTCTAAAAACTAAGTTAGGTCCGATCAGCTATCTGAAACTTAGAGGTTCTGTTACCCAAGTTGGTAAAGATGCTCCACCACTCTCCATTTATCCGGCTCTTGAAGCTGCGCCAACATCTTATGGTGGATACCGCTATGGTTTTACCGGACCAAATCCAAACCTGCGACCTGAAATGAACACTGCCTGGGAAGCTGGTATTGAAGCCCGGCTTTTCAATAACAGGTTGAATGTTGATATGACTTATTACAATACATTCTCTGAAGATCAGATTATTACCGGATTCAGGATGAGTTATGCAACAGGGTTTGTTTTGAATAACATGAACGTAGGTTCGTTCAAGACGAATGGTGTTGAATTCAGAGTTGATGGCGATATTGTGAAAAATCGCGATTGGACTATCAATGCCGGTTTAAATCTGACCAAAAATGGGAGTAATGTGATTTCACTTCCTAAAAATGTTTCAGAATATTACAATGCTTATACCTGGGTTTCAGGAAACATCCGAAATGGAGTTATGGTTGGTTTCCCGATTACCTCATTAACTGGTCTGGATTATCAGAAAAATGCTAAGGGACAGCATCTGATTGATCCATCTTCTGGTTTGCCTCTGGCAGCTGGTACATGGAGTTATTTGGGAGATCGTGAACCTAAATTGTTAGTCGGGTTTAATGCTTCTATCCGATACAAAGGTTTATTACTTTCAGCATTATTGGATGGTCGTATTGGAGCAACAGTTGTAAACGGTACAAAACGCTATATGCAGACATATGGGTATAGCATTGAATCAGTCGCTCAACGCGAAGCAGCTCCGGTAGTATTCGATGGAGTACTGAAAGATACTTATGAAAATACCGAAACTCCAACCGTCAACACAATTGGTGTAAAACTGGGTGATCTGCAATATGGATATGCTGGATTGGATCCAAACTGGATTGAGAAGGATATCAATTATTTAAGGCTTCAGGAATTGAGACTTTCATATTCTCTTGGTAAGAAACTTCTGGAAACTGGAACTAAGAAGCTTGTTTCCGCAGCAACCATTTATGTTTCCGGATCTGACCTTTTTGTTCTGACCAACTATTCCGGAATTGATGTTGTGGGTAACTCTAACTCAGCAGCATTGGGAGGAACAGGCGGCGCAGGATTTGATATGATGTCAATCGCTGCTCCCAGAAGAGTTTCATTTGGTTTAAGTGTAACATTTTAATTATTAAAGAAATGAGAAAAATATTAATATCATTCATAATTCTTCTGGTCCTTGGGTTTAGTTCTTGTACTGATACCTGGCTGGATGTGAATAAAAACGTAGATGCACCTGATTGGGTAAATCCAGTCCTACGGTTGGGACCAGTTCTTGCATCATACGAAGGAATACAATATGACCTTAGGGCAGTTGCCCCGCTTTCGCAATATTTTAGTGGTACTTCAACTTATGTATCTAATTTTGGTGTTTCGCACAGTTACATTGCGGGTAGTGATGCTGCCGGCGAAGCCTGGAGAATGACATACTGGTTGCAGGGGATGAACGTCGAGAATATTATCAACGACAGCAGAGAACTTGAGCAATACAGACTTGCCGGTATTGGTTTAACAGTGAAAGCCTTTTCATGGCATATTCTGGCCTCCCTGCATGGTGATCTTCCGGTTAAAGATGCGTATGTTCCTGGTCTTCTTTCACATAATTACGACAGTCAGGAGTATGCTTTTTCAATGGTACGCACCTGGGCCAGACAGGCAATTGCTGAGTTTGAAAAGACAGATGCAACAGTTTATCCGGCAACCTTAACCACTGCTGACCTGATTTATAAAGGAGATGCAGCAAAATGGAAAAAATTTGCCTACGCAGTGTTAGCTAAAAACTACATTGCTATGTCAAAGAAAAATGTTGCTTACCTTGATTCAGCCATTATTTGTGCTGACAAATCTTTTACAAGCGCTGCCGACGATCCTTCTCTTACCTTCCAGGCGACAGGAGTTTCTGCAACTTCGAATTTCTTTGGTGTACTTCGGGGAAATCTCACCAATGTTTTCGCTCAGTCTGACTATATCACCCAGGTGTTGACCGGTAACATTCCTAATTACAATGCTTCAGGAGCCATTGAAGGTTTAAGCACCTATCAGATGGTTACCGATACTGCCACTCTTGATCCAAGAGCAATTCTATTACTGGGAACTTTGGATACTATGCAGGTTGATCAGGCTAATATTAAGAAAGGTACTTATAAGTTTGTCGGAACAAGACTTGCCAATGCATCTGCTTGTAATTTTTGGGGATTAACAAGCACCCCTACTGTGGTCACTTCCGGTACCGGCAGATGGCTTTACCGTGACGATGCTCCATGGCCTCTCTCCAGTTATGCTGAAATTCAGTTGATCAAGGCTGAGGCTCTCTTTCTGAAAGGACAAAAAGCTGACGCGTTGACCGCTTTTAAAAATGGTGTATCCGGTCATATGGATTTTGTAAAACGTTTGATTGTTCCGGGAACAATAGTCAAGAATGCGAAAAACAAACAGACTTCAGTAATCGGAGATAAAATTACTTCTGCACGATTTAGTACACTTGCAACCGAGTACCTGAACAGTAAATTTGTAAATGGTATGCCACTAGATGATTTTTCACTTTCTCATATCATGATGCAAAAGTATGTGGCATTGTTCCCATGGAGTCTCGACACCTGGAATGACCTTCGCCGGTATCATTACGATCTTGTTCTTGGAACCGGCGATATTCCTGTTACCGGTACCTCATGGACCAGCGATGTAGTCTATCACAAATTGGATTCTGACCCTAACCGGGTTTACAAAGGATTTTATTTGCCTGCCGCTGATGTGGTTAACAGACGTACAAAATTTGCAACTGCCAACCTGGGTTCACCAGCTTACCGGTTACGTCCACGATACAACTCCGAATACATGTGGAACCTACCTTCACTAAAGCAACTTCTTCCCATTCCGGGTGATGCCGATAATTATGTAACTTCTATGGTTTGGTTTACAACACCAGGTAATTAATTTAAATCATATTAAAACGATTGATAATGAAAACAATATTTGCATTAATTTCTGTCTTAATAGTGTTTTTGCTGGCCTCCTGTGAAACCAATGAAATTACATTTGGGACCACAGTTATTGATCCGGCAAAATCCGCTGAGGTTAGGTTAGTTTATGATATCCCGGTGGTTACTTCAACTACCCTAAATATTACCAGACTAAAATACAATGATCTGCTTGTATCTGAAGTATCAACTGCTATTGGTGGTATTTTCCCGAACAGCGCTGCTAAATATCATGTGGTACCCCAGGGTACAGTAAAAGTTGATGCTTACAAAGGTGCCACAAAAGATGTGGTTCAATATAGCAACTCGTTTACAGTTGGCTCAGGGAAATATACAGCCTTTATTCACAACCTGACCGATGTTCCTTTTGTAATTAAGGATGCTGACGTATTTCCTGCTACCGATGCCTGGGCTGACACTGTTGCACATGTT
>Ga0209417_1001509_pt1 | contig 42172 bp, 31 predicted proteins | sample RifGroF2_FD_184002 | JGI IMG/M metagenome (GOLD analysis project Ga0209417, IMG submission 184002) | Groundwater microbial communities from Rifle, Colorado, USA - Groundwater F2 (SPAdes) (version 2) | ecosystem: Environmental > Aquatic > Deep subsurface > Groundwater | place: Rifle, Colorado... | reverse complement strand
CCTTTACGGCCTTCGATGATCTTTAGATCACGCACAATGAAACAATCATCAAAAACAATTGTTGCATATGCTTTGAGCCTGCCGCCATCGGTTGCTGGAAAAACCTTAACTTCTGTAATTTTCATCGTCCGAAGCCTTTTCGCTTGCACTAACTCTGTTCTGTGAACGTCAAACAACTCTTTGACGCGTACGTTACCTCTATTAATGTACGAATCTAACCGTGCATGTCAATATCTTTTGCTAAAAATTTCAAAATTTTACTAATGGGATTCTGCCCGCGAAAATATGGTTGGGAATCCATATATATATCGGTTGGATAGTCGTGTTACGGACTACAAGTGCGGGCAGAAATTTTGATGTCAAAGAAAAAACAAGCGCCAAGTGTAGGGGCGCTTTACATTGTCGTTGCATTCAAAAGGGGTTTCTAGTATTGATGGCTTTTGGGCAAAAAGTTATATTTTTTAATCGTCCTATATTCGTTAGCCACCCTAAAGTCATTCCAGTATACTAAAAGTGTTCGCCTGCGCTATCTTTTTTAGTTTATGAGTGAGAAATTACGTCAATTATGAACATAGCAGTACTTCTTTCGGGTGGTGTCGATAGCTCCGTTGCGCTTTGCAAGTTGCAGGAGGCAGGCCACCAGATCACGGCATTTTATTTAAAAATTTGGCTGGAAGATGAACTTTCTTTTCTAGGTTCCTGCCCCTGGGAAGAAGATCTTTTATTTGCGCGTGCGGTTTGCGCCCAGCGAAATGTTCCCTTAGAGGTTGTTTCTTTTCAGCAGGTCTATTGGCAGCGGGTAGTTTCCTATACCATTGAGCAGGTTAGGGCTGGACGAACGCCGAATCCTGATATGCTTTGCAATCAACAGGTTAAGTTTGGTGCGTTTCTCGACCAATATGGAGAGCAGTTTGATCGAGTTGCTACGGGGCACTATGCGTGCGTTAAACATCAAACGGTTGGCGCCCATCTTTTTTCTACGCCCGACCTGGTTAAAGATCAGACATACTTTTTAGCCTATTTATCTCAGCAGCAGCTTGCTAAGGCAATCTTTCCTTTGTGCGATATGACTAAAGAGCAAGTTCGAACGGCGGCGCAGGAGTTCCAGCTTCCCAATAAGGATCGCAAGGATAGTCAGGGCATTTGCTTTTTGGGGAAAATAAAGTTTTCTGATTTTATTCGTGCTCATGTTGGCGAGCAAGAAGGCCCGCTTGTTGAGTTTGAAAGTGGTGCGGTTGTCGGAATGCATAAGGGGTTTTGGTTTTTTACGCTTGGCCAACGGCAAGGGATTGGGCTTTCTGGCGGCCCTTGGTATGTTGTTGCCAAAGACCCTAAAGCGAATAAGGTTTTTATTTCGCGTTCCTATTATGATTTGTATAAAAACCGTGAAAGTTTTTTTGTTGACGGTTTAAATTGGTTTACCCAGGGACCTCGTGATGGTGAGATACTTGAGGTTAAACTACGCCACGGACCGCACCGGTACCGCGCGCAGGTGTTGTTTGAGGATTCTGGCGTGCTGAGAGTTGTTTTGCTTGATGGTTCAGATCAAGGAATAGCTCCCGGACAGTTCGCGGTTTTTTATCGAGAAAATGAGTGTTTAGGCGGGGGTAGTATACAGGAGCGTTTGGTATGAATGGTTTGATGTGTCTTCCAACAAGTTTAACGGCATTGCGCTTATTGCTGGTGCCTGTATTGTGGTGGACTGTTCTTGGTGGGTATTTGTGGACAGCTTTTGGGGTTTTTGCGGTCGCGTGTCTCTCTGATGTTTTAGATGGCTTCTTTGCTCGTCGTTTTGATTGCGTTTCGCGCTTTGGTGCAATCTTTGATCCGTTTGTAGATAAAATCTTTATGCTTTCTATGTACGCACTTATGTTTGTTGCGCCAACGATGCTTTCTATTCCATGGTGGTTCTTGATTTTGATGGGGCTTAAGGAGCTCTTATTGAGTTTGGGTGCGCTATATTTTGGGATAGTAAAAAAAGTGATAGCTGTTTCAGCGGCGATTCCGGGTAAAATTGGCGGATTTGTTCAAGGTGTGTTCGTTCTATACTGGTTTGTTGCAGTTATCCTGGGGCCACGTGTTTTTGTCGTGTTTGGTTTGGGGCGCGGTCTATGGCTTCTTATGTGGGGCATGCGCCTTTTTTACGGCCTTATGGTGCTGAGTGTTGTTGCAAACCTTGCAGCTTTTTTGTTCTACTTGTTCACTTTTTTTTCGCAGCGTACACTAAACAAGTAGGCATCTTTGAGGTGCGTGTGGTTGTTTGATATTCGTGTTTTTTGTTTAATTTTTTTTGTACCGTACCTACATAATAAGGAAATGAGATATGGCAGGTTTTAATAAAGTTATTTTGGTTGGCAACTTAACTCGCGACCCAGAGTATCGGCAGTTGCCTTCGGGCCAGGCGGTGTGCCGTCTAAATATTGCTGCAAATCGTCAGTTTAAGGATCGGCAAACGGGAAATGCTTCACAAGAAGTCTGTTTTGTTGATGTTGACGTTTGGGGAAACCAGGCTGAAGCGTGCCGTCAATACTTGCAAAAAGGTCGACCAGTCTTGGTTGAAGGCCGACTAAAGTTTGATTCTTGGAAAGATAACGAAGGGCAACCGCGCAGCAAGCATTCGATTGTTGCCAACGTTGTTCAGTTTTTATCTTTTGGTAGTGCTGAAGCAAATACTGAAGATAGTGCTGGTGCGGAAGAGGGCACTTTTGCTGCGGCCTCTAAGCGCGGTGGAGCGGCGTCTCTTGGTTCGACACCATTTGATGACGAATTGCCTTTTTAACCCTGGAGATTTGCGTAGGCAAATGGCATGAATTTGGGTACACTAAAACGTGCATAAATCATGCTAATAAGCTACAAATACGGCTCTTTGAGCCGTTCTTAACGGAGAACGTTCATGCAAGATCGCACTAAGCCGGTACTGATTGAAGAAGAGTTGCAATCATCGTTTTTAGATTATGCAATGTCGGTTGTGGTAAGCCGCGCTATACCGGATGTGCGCGATGGCTTTAAGCCGGTTCATCGGCGTGTTTTGTATGCGATGAATCAGTTGGGTTATTTTTATAATCGGTCACCACACAAATCGGTCAGCGTTGTTGGTGAGGTCATGAAAAAGTACCATCCGCATGGTGATCAGGCGATTTACAATACCATGGTTGGTATGGTGCAAGATTTTTCAAAACGATACCCGCTTTTGGACGGCCAAGGAAACTGGGGATCGATTGATGGTGATAACGCTGCAGCGATGCGTTATACCGAGATTCGTATGAAAAAGTTTGGTCAAGAGTTGTTGGCTGATATTGATGCCGAGACGGTTAACTTTGTTCCCAATTTTGATGGTTCTACGGTTGAACCGGTAGTGTTGCCAAGTCGCGTACCACATTTACTTGTTAATGGGACCGCGGGCATTGCAGTTGGTATGGCGACATCTATTCCGCCGCATAATCTTACTGAAGTCGTTAACGCTGCTATCACAGTACTTGAAAACCCCGATTTGTCTGAGCAAGAGCTTTTTTCGTTGATTCCTGGTCCCGATTTTCCTACATCAGGTATCATTTGTGGTCGCTCTGGCATTATTAAGGCATACCGAACGGGCCGCGGCAATGTTGTGTTGCGTGGTGTTATTGAGGTTGAAGAGACCAAGAAGGGTCCTGCGTTAGTAATTACCGAGTTGCCGTATCAGGTAATTAAAGCTGATTTAATTATCAAGATTGCGGATTTGGTAAAAAATAAAGTTATTGAGGGTATCTCAAATATTCGCGATGAATCTAACCGTAAGGGCATTCGAGTTGTAATTGAATTGCGGCGCAATGAGATGCCTGAGGTGATTAAAAATCAATTATTCTTACATACCCCGCTGCAGACTTCGATCAGTATTTTGATGCTAGCGCTCTTGGATGGGCGTCCTCGTGTCTTCACACTGCGTGGTATGCTTGACGCCTTTTTGGCGCATCGACGCGAGGTCGTGACGCGGCGGTTGCAATATGAATTGCGCCGTGCACAAGAACGCGAGCATATTCTTGCAGGCTTTATTTTGGCACTTGATAATATCGATGATGTTATTGTTTTGATAAAAGCTTCACAAAATGGAGAAGAAGCTATAGCTGCTTTAATCAGTCGCTATGGTTTGAGTCAGATTCAAGGTCGGGCAATCTTGGATATGCGCTTGCAGCGTTTGACAGGGCTTGAAAAAGATAAGATTTTTGCGGAAATGGAAAAAATTCGCGAGATGATTGTACACCTAAAAACGATCTTGGGAAGTCGCGAACTGTTGCGTGAAGAGATTAAAAAAGAGCTTATTGCAATCCGCGAAGAATTTGGCGATGAACGGCGTACTTCTATTGAGGCGGCGGCAGATGATTTTAGTGCGGCCGACTTGATTCCTGATGAAGGCGTTGTTGTTACTCTTACCCGTCGCGGTTATATCAAGCGTGTAGAGCTAGAAACCTATGGAATTCAACATCGGGGTGGTCGCGGTAAGCAAGCGATGGCGGCATTAGATGAAGCAGAAGATGTGGTTTTGGATTTATTTGCTGCGCGTAATCATGATGAGCTTCTCTTCTTTACTAGTTTAGGGCGCATTTATACCAAGCCTGTGTACGAAATACCCGAAGGATCGCGTACAGCAAAAGGACGCGCTATTGTTAACTTGATTCCATTACAAGATGGTGAGCGGGTCGTTAAAATCTTGTGCGCTCGTGACTTTGGCGATAACGCGATGGTTATGGTAACCAAAAAGGGTGTTATTAAGCGTACGGCTGCCTCTGAGTTTGCATCGGTACGAAGCACCGGTATTCGTGCAGTTTCTCTAAATGAGGGTGATGAGCTTGCATTTTGTGCGTTGAGTTCGGGAAGTGATACCATTGTTTTGGTGACGGCTCAGGGTTTTGCAATTCGCTTTAATGAAGCAGAAGTTCGCGTTATGGGTCGGCAAGCTGCAGGTGTTCGCGGCATTAAAATTCGCGATGATGACTTTGTTGTTGCCATGGAAGTTGTGCAGCAAGATGCAGAGTTGTTGATTTCAACAGAGCGGGGCTTTGGTAAACGTTTGCGCGTCAATGATTTTCGTGTTGCTCATCGAGGTGGCATGGGGGTTCGTGCGATACCGGCTAATGAACGCAATGGACAGGTTGTGGGTATGGTACGGGTTGAGTCCACATCTACCATCTTGTTGATTGATGCTGTTGGAAAGATTATTCGCCTTCGTCCTTCTGAAATTCGTACCATGGGACGTCAGGCCCAAGGGGTCCGTCTTATTCGCCTTGAAGAAGAACAACGACTGGTCGGTATTGCAGTTGTTGATGAGGGGGATAATGAGGAGAACGAGTTGGTAACGCCAGATGACCTTGTCGTTGATGAAGCAGTTGTTCTCCCAGTAAGCGATGATGTCGACCTTGACTCAATTGAGTAGGGTGTAAGGGGATTGTGTTGGTGGACGCGAGTCGTTTGTTTTTGTTGCATGCTAATATGGTTTCGGGCGTTGGGCCGATCTTTTTTCAACGCTTAAATCAGGCAGTATTTGGAGATTTTGCCGCATGTTATCGGTGGAAGGCACAAGATTTTGTTGCGAATGCTGGTTGTAGTCAGGAGCTTGCGGACCGTTTGGTAGCCGCGCTTTTGGATGTGCGGGCGCGTGACGTTGAGCTTGCTACTGTAGCAAAATTAGGTGCATCGTGGGTTACGGTTTTTGATGACCATTATCCGGCGCGATTGCGTGCGATATATGCGCCGCCTACCATTCTTATGTATCTTGGTTCTTTTGCTGCAGTGTGTGCTGAGTACTCGGTAGCTTTTGTCGGGGCACGTAAGGCATCTGGATATGCGCGTGAGGTTGCACAAACACTTGTGAGGCCTTTAGTTGGGTCAGGGGTGACTATTGTGAGTGGTGGTGCTTTGGGCGCTGATACCTATGCACATCAGGCAGCTTTAGATGTTGGTGGTAAAACGGTCGCTGTTGTGGGTGCTGGCCTTTTGTACCCGTATCCTCGCAATAATGTTACCTTGTTTGATCGTATTGTCTCATCAGGCGGTGCTGTTGTTTCGCCGTTTCCCGTGAGCATGCGTGCGGTGCCAGGTAATTTCCCGGCACGGAATCGTGTTATTGCTGGGCTTGCATCGATGACGATCGTGTTGCAGGCGGCCAAAAAGAGTGGCGCGCTTATTACTGCGTATTTTGCCCTTGAACAGGGGCGTGAAGTAGGAGCCGTTCCCGGATCGATCCTAGATGAATTGAGTATGGGGTGCCATCAGCTATTGTCGCAAGGCGCGACGCCCGTCTCTTCAGTGGGCGATATTTTTCAAGCATGTGGCTGGGAAAAAGCAGTTGTTGCGCCGACAGTTTGTGCGCATACTCAGCAAAGTATACAGAAAGATGCGGTTGATCCATTGGTTGCTGCGTGTGATATGCCCCAGTCTTTAGACGATCTTACGGCGCGATTTAGTGATCTTGATCCCGTGATATTGCAAGATAGATTGCTTGATTTATGTATGCAAGGTCTCTTACAGCAAGATTTTACAGGGCAGTTTCGTGCTGGAGTGTAAAGCATTTTTTGCAAAGTATTTAGCTTTTAGTTAGAATAGATCTATAGTTGCGGCGATTGATACAGCTGCGTTGTAATATGTTTATGTATAAGTGTTTGTGGAGAAATACCCATGGCAGTTCCAAAAAGAAAAGTTTCTAGAGCACGTCGTGATAAAAGGAGTGCGAACAAGGGTTTGAATCCAAATCCAGTTGGTGTTTGTAGCAATTGTGCTGCGCCTAAGCTTCCGCATTATGTATGCCAATCATGTGGGTACTTCCGCGGTGAAAAAGTTTTGCGTACCAAGGGTGATCGTGCAGAAACACGTCAAGTTGTGCGTCAAGCAGTAGCTGACCGTGCAGGGACTAAGGGCACTGCACAGGCTGAAGATACAGCAGTAGCAGAATAATTAGGTTTTTTGATACCGAATCGGAGAGGATTATGGTGGTACGGGATGTGTTTGCAAGCTATGTAAAAAATAGCGAAACGCGCTTTTGGATCTGGATTGTTTTTTTAGCTTTTTTATTTGTTGGGTCGTGGTATGCATATCGTGCCCATCAGCGTGGGTATGAGCAGAAAGCCCAATTGGCTTTGGTCCAAGGCATCGAAGCGCTTGCCCGTGCTCAATCTAGTGATTCGGTAGAACATATGTGGCAGTCGGCAGAACAAGTCCTCAGTGAAGGGTATCGGCGGTATTCGCGCTCTTCTTTGGCACCGTATTTTTTGCTTTTTCAAGCAGATGCTGTTGCTGGGCAGGGCGACCTTGAGCGTAGTCGTGCGCTCGCAGAAGATGCTGCAAAATATATTTCACAAGGTGCACCATTGTATGAGCCGCTAAAGATTCGCGCGGCATTGCAGGATATCGACTCCTCTGATGAAAAGATTTCAGCGCGTGGACGCGAATCGTTACATGCGATTGCACAAGACACTAAAAATATTTATCAGGCTATGGCGGTTTATTTCGAAGGTCTTTTGGCTTTTGATAGTGGTGATCGTGCTTCGGCAGAAGAAATTTGGGCTTTGTTAATGCGTGGTGCAAAAAAAGGTTCTGTTTGGGGCGAGCTTGCTTCTGCTAAGCTTTCGTATCAGTTGTAGTTTTTGTAAGAGGACGCATTAGTGGATCAAATAAAGGCTCAGGCGGGTGATTCTCGGGATGTTCGGGTGCGCATAGCTCCGTCGCCGACTGGTCGCTTGCATATTGGCAACCTACGAGCCGCGCTTTTCAATTGGTTGTTTGCCCGACATAACGGTGGTACTTTTGTTGTGCGCATTGAGGATACTGATCGAGAGCGTTCTAAACAAGAATATGTTGATTCGATACTAGATGCGTTTTCTTGGGTAGGTATGGCGAGCGATGAGCCTATTGTTTTTCAATCGCAGCGTACCGAAATTTATAACGAACAAATTCAAAAGCTTCTTGATTCTGGCGACGCTTATTGGTCGGATCCACTGACTGAAGAAAATGGTATTAGTGTTGTACGTTTTCATGTTCCACGAGATCAGGCTGGGGTGACTTTTGTAGATGCCATTCGTGGCCCTATTACAGTTTCGATAGATCAAATTGATGACTTTGTTATCGCGCGTTCTGATGGTTCGCCATTGTATAACTTTGTTGTCGTTGTTGATGATCTTTTGATGGGTATGACGCACGTTATTCGCGGCGAAGATCACATTTCCAATACGCCTAAACAGGTTTTATTGTATCAAGCGCTCGGTGCTAAAGCTCTTCCTCAATTTGCCCATCTTCCTCTTATTTTGGGTGATTCGGGAGCGCCGCTGAGCAAGCGTGATGCGGCGACTGCCGTTTTAGATTACAAAGAACAGGGATACTTACCTCAGGCGCTGTGTAATTATCTTGTTCGTCTTGGATGGTCTCATGGGGACCAAGAGATATTTACTCAGCGGGAAATGATAAATTTGTTTGATATTACTGATGTTCAAAAGGCTGGTGCAGTTTTTGATTTGGTCAAATTGCGATGGATGAATGGCATCTATATTCGACAAGAAACAGCAGAGAGTTTGCTCGCATATTTGAACGATATTTTACATGTTGATGTGTATGCAGCGTGCCCGTCTTGGAGCCATCGTCAGGTCAGGCAGCTTGCGACGTTGTATCAGGATCGTGTTCTTACGTTGCGTGAGCTTGAGGCTGCTATTGTACGGTTGTACAAGGGGCCTGCGAAGATAGTTGTTCAAGAAGGGTTTGTTGAGGGTTCGGGAAAGCTGCTGGATGTCTTTTTGTTTGAATTCAATTTGTTAGACGAGATAACCAAGGATTTGGTCGAGGCGCTGATTCGTAAAATTTGTGCAGATGCAGATGTCGGATTGGCCGCGCTGGCTAAGCCCCTGCGCTACGCTCTTACCGGTTCCTTGGAAAGTCCGTCGATTTTTTCGTTACTTGAGATTTTGGGGCGTGATCTTGTTGTTGAACGTGTTGCGGCATTGCGAGGAGTTTTATCGTGAGCGGATCTGTGGAAGAGCGAATATATGCCATCGTTGCAGAGCAGTTAACGCGTGCAGCAAGCGAGATCGGACCAGATATGACGTTTGAGGCGATTGGAGCGGATTCTCTTGATCGTGTCGAAATTGTCATGAAGATAGAAGAAGTTTTTGACGTTGAGCTTGATGACGATGAGCTTGAAAAGCTTGCGACGGTGGGCGATTTTGCCCGCTATATCGAAGCGCAATTAAAAGCAAAGTAGAACGCGTAAGTATATTACGTAATATTTGTTAGATACGGTGAGGAGAGCAAAGGCAATTTGCTCTCCTTTTTTTTTATTTTGGAGTTCGCATGATGCGGGTGTTAGTTAAGTTAGTTGTTTTAGTACCGTTGCTGTTGTTCGGAAGCTTTGTTGGTGCGCAAATTAATAAAATTGAGTGTGCATTAGAGCTGCGGCAAGCGCTTGAAGGCTTAGATTTGGACCAGGATGTGCTGTTTGTTTTTGATATTGATGAGACCATCTTGGTCGCGAACAATCCCAAGGCGCGTAGTGCCTGGTTTGGTGCAATGCTGGCGGAACAGATGAAAGCTGCAGTAACGTTTGTTGATGCAATTAATGAGACGCGGCGATTGTATCGTATTGCACAAGAGCAAACAACCCTGGAAGCGGTTGACCCTGAGCTTATTCAGTTTATTAACGATTTGCATCAAGAAGGAGTAAGGCTTATTGGTTTGACATCCCGAAGCCGTGAGTTATGCGATATTACACCGCAGCAGCTTGCCGAGGTTGGATTGGTTGGTTTTGGCGATGCAACTGTTCGATACGAATTACAGCTGCATCCACACGAGTTTCCGCTTATTTTTGAAAATGGTGTTTTCTTTACCTCTGGGGCGCATAAGGGCCTGTGTTTAGGGCGGTTGTTGCGCGAGCTTAATTGGCAGCCTAAAACTATTATTTTTATTGATGATTCATACCATCATGTTGAGGCAGTCGAGGCATATGCGAGTATGGTGGGGATACCTGCATATACGTTTCATTTTACCGGGTATCAAAAGACTATGGCGGCGATTGAAGATCGCTTGCTTAGACGCTAATATTTTCTAGAGCTATTTAACCGGTATGCTTCCGGCGCTGAGCGCTACGTGCGTGGGCATAACGCCTTCTTCTAGGAGAGGGCGTATGCTTTTTTCATACTTATTCAAGTGAAAGCCAATAAAGGGAATATTGCGGCTGACAGCAAATTGCTGCACGTTTTGCACGTTATAGAGCATATCATCAACCATTACCAGAAGTTGCGGACGATAGGAAAGTGCATCAATAAAGAGTCCGAGTGTTTTGCCTTTATCTTGGCCACTTGAATAGATAATCCCATCGATTGCAAGAACGGGTTGTTCTGGCCCTGCAAAGACGAATGTATCATTCCAGCGTGGTATCGGATTTGGAAATGCGATATGTGCACCGGCAAATTGCTTTGTGGTTATGGAATTCATAAGAGGTTGCCGTGCTGTAAGGCCGATGATATGAATATTTTGTTGTTTGAGTAGTTCAAAAACGAGGTTGGTATCTTTGTCGACGGGGTAGAACAGGCTGTCATTGTGTGCCTGCAGATGTTTCACAAAAAATTGTTTTAGTGCGTCGTGCGGCGAGAGCCCTAGGCCTTTGTAGCGAGTAAATTCTTGGTTAAACCACTCGCTGCGGGCGCGGGGATCTGATGCCCAAATCAAAGTTTCATCGATATCAAACGCAACAAGGGTGCACGGCCCACAGGCGATGTGTGGTGCGATGGTGGGGAGTATATCCTCAATTTCGTCAATTGTTTTGATAATATCAAGGCGTGCAGCTGCGTGTGCATGACTTGTGGGCACCAATATACAGAGCACTATTTTCAGCACATAAAACAACTTTTTCATTCGCAGTCATCCTCCAGTGTCATTTTTTTTGTATCGTATATCGTGCTCTGGTGCAGATGCAAGCGTTGAACAAAAGAGTGCTGTTGTTCTGTCTCGCCGGCTATGCGTGTGTTGTATTAACCTTCTAAATGAATAGAACGGTTAGTTTTTGACCGATTAGGGAATCCATTCCTTAATCGGTCAAGGGTTGTCTATTTTGTTTGAACTTTAGGCAAGCCAAAAAACTCTGGAGTTCCCAAGCCACATGCGGTTACCAGTGGGGCAAGGGGAAATGTTTTGGGGTATGGATAGATGACAAAGAGGTGGTCAAGGCGCAAGTCTTCAAGGGCGCTATGCATTGATGGGGTAATGCGTGGGTTTTGGCTATATTTGAATTCAAAGCCAAGTCGTTTACCATTTTTTAAGAGTAGCAGGTCTAATTCGGCGCCTCCTTGTGTCGCCCAAAAAAAGAGCTCATTGTCTTGTGCTCCGAATAATTTGACAACTTCTTCAAGCGCAAAGCCTTCCCAGGAAGCGCCTAGTTTGGGGTGCATGATAAGTTCTTCGTACTGCGTAATGGAGAGTAGGCTATGCAATATGCCGCTATCGCGGATGTATATCTTGGGGGTTTTAACCTGGCGTTTACTAATGTTCGCAAACCAAGGCTCAAGTAGCCGTGTCATGAATGTTCCCGTTAGAATTTCGGTGTATGTCCTAACTTTTTGATGAGTAATTTCTAAGCTGCGTCCGATGTCGGACATGTTAAGGATGTTGCCGTGGTTGTGCGCAAGCATCATCCAGAGCCGACGCATGAGCTGCGGTGGTATGGAGAACCCAAGTTGCGGAATATCGCGTTCCATAAATGTAGTAATGTATGATTGGCGCCATGTTTGGCTAAATTGATCGCTTCCTGCCAAGTATGAGGGCGGGAATCCTCCACGAACCCAAAGTTTGGTAAGGTCAGGGCACTCTTGAAGCGAGAAAGGGGGTAATTGTAGGTAGCCAATGCGTCCTGCAAGTGATTCAGAAGATTGACGAATAAGGTCGCGTGACGCGCTGCCCAAAATAAGAAATTTATACGGGCGTTGATCTACAAGATAACGCAATACGGGAAATAGATCGGGCAGGCGTTGTATTTCATCAATAATAATGAGGTCGTTATCGAGGTTCTGTAGCGCAAGCATAGGATTTGCAAGGCTTGCTAGGTCGACTGGATTTTCTAAATCAAAAAAGATTGGTTTTTTAAAAAGCGCAGCATACTGACGAGCCAAGGTAGTTTTTCCCACCTGTCGTGGACCCAAAAGGGCGCAGATTGGGTGTACTTGATGTTGATGAATAATTTGTTCAAGATACGAAGTGCGCTGTATTTTCATGACAATCTCCTAGCTATTTGTCGTATGCCAATACAGATTACTAGGTTAGTTTATTTAGTGTCAAGAATTTTTAGATGTTCATTTTGATTGAATTACGAGTTGTTTTTGATTTACTTGGATTGTTTTTTCTAAAAGTTTTACCTAGTAATCTGTATAAAATTTATACAGATTACTAGGTATTTTGATTTGGAGTTGTAAGTTTTTCGATGAGGAGAGCTTGCTCAAAGATTGCGGTTGCGGTCTGGTGAGCATGGGTAAGCGGGGGAAGAATAAATATTTGGTGTAGAAACTAAGAAGGCTCGGGAGAAACTCCCGAGCCTTTGAGTGTTTGTTTGCTGTTCTAAAGAATGTTGGATCTTAGAACGCGATTCCGCCACTTACAAACAGGCCCCACGAGTTAAGCGCGTTGCTGTCTGAGCAGGTTGCGAAGGTAACTTCAGCACCAGCATGGAGTGATGGAACCCAATCGCAATCTTCCCATGCATAACCAACATGACCGAAGATCTTGTGTTGCAAGTAGCTTGGGCTCATACCGGAGCAGACATTGACGTCAGCATCGGTCAAGAGTTTTGGAGCGGCAGTTACTGTTGTTACAGTGCCGACAGGGCCATCTGCAATAGTTGGAGTTGTTGAGGAAGAATCTGAAACCGCCATTGGCTCCACAAGTGCTCTACCAGCAGCAAAAGTTGTAGTTAAGTCAGCATTGGTGTATTGCTGAGCATCAGGGAAGACGACGTCGACGAGTGCTGTTAGGTTAACTGCACCAGCAAATTTGGAAAGTGATTTTGCGCTATCAACTGTTCCTGCATTGCTGTACATAGTTGCATTGCTTTGTGTCGAATGAAGTGTGTAGTCTAATGTTCCTGCATCAGTCGTTGGAACCCAAGCGTTACCGGTGGCGGCACCTGTAGCCCAACCTTTTGCTGCAACAGGAGCGACACCTTTTACACCAAAGCTCTTGCTTGTGCTTGAGCAGAGGCAGCAATCGTCGCATGCTTTTTCATCGCTACGGCCGTAGAGGTCGTAACCTAAGCCTGCGCTGAAGCCACAGTCATTCTTGTAACGAAGCTCGAGCTGACCTTCGCCTTTGATGTCGATGCGTACTTTGGTGCGACGTGTGGTGAACTCAGTTGCGCTGTAGAGATTGCCTGCATAGGTCTTGTCAGCGTTAAACTCTTTTAAGAGCATGTAACGGCTTAAGACGCCATTGTTGAGATCAAATACGCGGGTTTGTTCACGCTCAAAGAGGTGCGTCAAGTAGCCTTGGAAGAGGAGATCAACGGTATGCTCATCATCGCAGTTGTAAAGATTTACGTGACCGGTTAAACCTGCACCCAATTCCCAGTGGTCGTAACCGACTGCTGGTTGGAATACTTGGCTTTGGTAGCAGTTGTCAATGCGGGTAACGCCTGCAGGAGCTACGCCTTTGAGGTAGATACCAAAGTGGTAGTCTGGGCAATCAAAGATGTTGTAACCAAGGTCAACATGAATGCCGGCTAATGCATTTTCGGTGCACTCGCAGCAGCCAAGAATCTTAGCATAGTTCCATGCTTTGATATCACCAAGTGCGGTTCCGCCCAATGCTTTTACCCAGCTGTTGTGTGGAGTAATAGCGCCAGCGGTTATGCTGTCCATGTAACCTGCATTGAATGCGGTGGTCGAGAAGCTGGTGTTGGTTGTGGTGCTTGTTGTGCAGCATGAATCGCATGAATCACAGCAGTCGCCGCAGTCATGGTTGAGTTCCCATTTTGCATGTACAAATGGAACGTTTACTTGGAGGTAAAGACCGTCGACGAGTTCATTCAAGCCCAAGTAGAGGTTGAAATCAAAGATGTTATTCTGTATTTTTGGACAGAACTTGTATGCAAGGTCGGTATCTGTTGCGAGTCCAAAGTAGTCTGCAATGAGATCGTTGGTGTTATCACGGCTATCGACTGCGCTGCCTTTGAAGTTGAGCACGTTGCTGCCAAAGAGGGCAGATGCCAAACGCTCATCACGGAAGCTACGTTCGTAGCGATAGTTAACTGAGAAATCACCATAGAAGCACTCTTCATCATAACGATAGAAGTTATAGTGTGCATTCAATGGAAGATAGTCACCTTGTGAACGCAAAGTGAGTTGTGTTTTTGGTGCGCATGTGCTTGAGCAACAATCATCGCAGCATGAGCTGCTGCAACTGCCTGTTGAACAACCGCCGAGTGGGCAGCTGCCAAAAGCGGTGCCCGCTGCCAGCAGAGTCAATGCAAGACATGACCCTAATAGTCTCTTCATGGAGTACTCCCTGAAAATATAACCTAGGATAACCTAGGTCCCAACCGATATATAAAATCCCAAATAAATTTTTTGTAGGTAGTTGATACGCCTCCTTTCTTTGGCCTACTATTCGAGCAAATTCACATGCTCGAGTAACTTCGCATATAATCTAGACAAAACAATTCGAGAATGCAATGATCTTTTTACCCTAATTTGTAGATCATGTGCAAGTGTTATATTGTGCTTTGTTAGAATACCGAGATTATATGCTCGTAATTTTCCTGTTAGTTCAAATTATTTTTGAGTCTTTGCCTGTTAGTAGTTCTGGTCACACCATGCTCTTTTCTTTGTCGGCGCCCAAGCTGGTTGATTTTGTTGCGCACCTATTTGCAAGTGGCGTATTCCTCTGTTATCTCTTCCTCAGACGGCAGGAGGTTTTTTCATGGTGGCTTCAGGCCGGAAGATATCATTGGAAATCTTATGGTTCCGTTCTGTTGGCGGTCTGGGGTGCAACGATTTTGGCACTTGCCGCTAAAATGACTATCAATGCATCGGTTGCACCGCCATTATCAATACTTGGTTTTGGTTTCTTGCTCACGAGCATAGTTCTTTTAAGCTTGTATAGGCGACCCTTGCATCCTACGCGCTCAATGGTTAAGGGAGTCGATTTGTTTTGGCTTTCAGCCGCCCAGGTAGTGGCGTTTTTTGTGCCAGGAGCATCACGGATGGGCCTGGTATTTGCTACAGCAACTTGGCTGGGATGGTCTGCCGATGCGGCATGGTACTGGATGATTGCCACCGCTTTTCCTTTGTTTGTAGGTGCCGGTCTGCTAGGTGCCTTGAGTGGCGGAATAGCATTAATCACGGATGTCGGTGGCTGGACGGTCTGGTTGCTCTTGCTTGGTGCATTTGGGTGTTCTTTGCTCTTGTTTGCTGGTGCTGCGTATCTGGCGCGGACAAACAGATTTTGGTTTTTTGGGTTCTATACTTTAGCGCTGGCTTTGGTGGCATTTGCGTACCAATGGTTGTGTTAGTGCGCTGCAATCTTGATGGTCTGGCTGTCCTGTTTAAATCTTGTTGAATCAGCTGGTAATGCGCTATGGTAGCATAGAAGCAAAATTTATGTATCGCGTACAGGAGGTGGCTTGTGCTTAAACGCTTTGCATTGTTACAACGCATACTTGGCCTTGTTGTTTTGTTGGGAGCGCTTCTTAGCTGTTTTGGGTTGACGCTTATAGCCTTTGAGCAGAATGTGAGCTGGTATGTTGAGTTTTTTCCTGCGCCTATAATCGCATATCCTCGAGTAATTATTGTTTTGGGAAGTGTACTTGCGCGACTATTTGGTTCTGCTGCCTGGCTAGTCTGTGGGGTGGCTCTGCTGTGCGCGTATGGCTGTTTGGTGATTCGCCCGAGGTTTGCGTGGCAGCGTTATATGGTGGGAACCGTGTGTCTTGCGTACGCATGGAACTTGTACGGGGCGCTCTTTGCATATTCAATATGGGGAGATCCTTGGTATGCGGCGCGGGGATGGATTGTCCCTGGTGGCACAGTGGGCGTTGCACAGGTGCGGTTTTTTCTACAGCACATTGATCCCGTGGTATTGGTGTTTGGGATACTGTTTCTTGCATGGGGAGGTGCCATTATACTGCTTGGTGTCCAGACAGCTGGGCAGATCGGCGCGTGGTTTTGGGCTTTGATTAAACCGCTCGTAATGATTTTTATCCAGGTGTGTTATGCAGCTTTTTCATATGTATCTGGGAAAATAGTGACTTGGGTAACTTCATCACGGGTATATGGATGGTGGCGTCCGACTGCCATTGCGCATGATTCGGTTGGCGATTCTGATTTTTGGCGAGAATTTGTTACGGGCAAGGATGATATAGTGGGCACGGCGTGTGCGCTGGATGCTTGCTGCCAGAACGGTTTATTCGGGATTGATTTAGAGGAAGAAAAATTTGTGTTGCCGGGCGGTCAATTGTTCGTTGCGCCACCCAAGAAACAAGAACGACAGGCCCGTGTGCAAAATGAAATTGAGCGCCGTACGCTCTCACTTGAGGAAAAGCTCCACCGTTTTGGTGTAAATGGGATGGTCACCCGGGCGGAAGTAGGTCCTGTAGTTACGCTCTTTGAATATGCACCAGCTCCGGATGTTAAAGTGAGCCGTATCAGCGCTTTAGCGGATGATGTTGCTCTTGCGCTTGGCGCGCAAAGTTTGCGGGTTATTGCGCCTATTCCTGGTAAGCAGGTAGTTGGATTTGAGGTAGCAAACGAGCAGAGACAGGTGGTCTTTTTTTCGGAGCTATTCGAGTCCCCTGCGTATAAAAACTTTACAGGGGCTATTCCTGCGGTTATTGGCGCGCTTAGCAGTGGAAAGCCATGTATTTTGGACGTGCCGCAGCAGCCGCATATGCTTATTGCAGGTTCCACCGGTTCTGGTAAATCGGTGGTTATGCATGCATTGCTTTTGGGAATGTTGGGGGCAAAGACGCCGGAGGAATTGCGGCTTGTTATGATTGATCCTAAGCGCCTTGAGTTTGCACCGTATGCAGATATTCCTCATCTTATGATTCCCATAGTGACCGAGCTTCCTGCTATAGCACGGGTTTTTTCTTGGTTGGTAGGGCTGATGGAAGAGCGGTATGCGGAACTTGCCCGTGCGGGTGTACGGTCGGTCGAGGAGTACCGCGCACGCAAAGGTAGCGACGCTATGCCGTATATTGTGGTTGTGGTTGATGAATTGGCTGATATTATGGTGACCGTCGGGCGCGAAGTTGAGCCGCTGATGGTCCGCTTGGCACAGATGGCTCGTGCGGCAGCTATTCATCTTATCGTTGCTACTCAACGTCCCTCAGTTGATGTTGTTACGGGGATTTTAAAGGTTAACTTTCCTACGCGTATAGCGCTCAAGGTTGCATCCAAGGTTGATTCGCGAACGGTTATTGATATGCCAGGTGCTGAACAACTACTTGGCAAGGGGGATATGCTCTTGATGCAGCAGGGTGGAATTATCGAGCGCGCACATGGAGCGTTTGTCCAAAGCAAAGAAGTGCATGCTGTTGCTTCTTATCTTCGAATGCAGCAAAAGCCGATGTACGAAACAATCGCGTCAACCGCTGCTAATGCTGCTGCAGTAAACACGTCCGCAGATGCGCTTTATCCAGAGGTCATCTCGTTTATTAAGAAGCGAAAAGAAATTTCTATATCGCTCTTGCAGCGACATTTTAGGATTGGTTTTAATCGATCAGCGCGTTTAATTGATCAGCTTGAAGAAGAAGGTCTAATTGCTACAGCGGGAAGCGGGAAACTCAGGCGTGTGTTGTGATGAAAAACGGGTGGCACGAAGAACTTTTGTGCCACCCGTAGGTAATAGTAAATACAAGTATTTTTTGTTATTGCTGCTTCTCAAAGAACTTTAAAAGGTTAGGGTTCAATTTTCCTGTCTGCTGTAGTTGTTGTGTTCTCGGTGGAAGCGCCGGTCTTTTTCTTTCTGGTAGTGGCGGTTTTAATGCTGAAGGCTTTAAGAAACTGCCGGTTTTTTTGATTCGTGCGGCATCTTGTTCGATTTCTTTCTGCGTATCAATCAGTGCCGTAATGAATTTCTCGTACAGATTGTCGAATTCTTGTTGGGTCATGCCGCCTTGTTCTTGTATTTTGTTGAGCATAACGGTCTGCTGTTTAGCAAACTTATTTGTGCCCAATTCTAGTGCCTTTTGACCAATGTTTTCCTTGAGATTAATATGCCCTTTTTGTGTCAGTTCTTTTTTGAGTGATTGAAGTATCGATGTTGTACTCAGTACGGGGATAGTAATTGCTTGCTTTTGATAGTACGGGGCTTGTTTTTGAAAAGCATATGGCAGCTGTTGTTCAACCCAAGGGACGATAAATGATTCGACCATAGAGCCTTTGATTTCTGGGTTATCTTCAACGAGTTCCACGATTGTCTGGATGAGCTCTTTGCCATTTGCCTTAACGTACTCTGGCGTTAGTTTAAGTCCGTAAGTTTTATGCGCGGTTTGAATGATTGAGTCAATGACAAGATCCTGTGAAATATGGATTTTTTTGGAACTTTGCTTTTTAACGCCAAGCTCGCCAAACCAATCATTAAGCTCTTGTTTAGCTATATACTCATCAACCCATGTGTTGATTTGTGTGTCAACAAATTCAGGGTAATTTTCGCCCAGTTCTTCTACGATGGCGATCAGGTCGGTAGCTTCTTTTTGGATATCTTCATCTGATAGCATGATGCCCGCTCTTTTTTTGGCTTGTTCCTTAATAGACTCAATGATTTTACTGCGAGCGCTCATTTGTTTTTTTGTTACCCAGTTGATGATATCGTATGCGTAACGCTTAGCATCCTGGTAAACGTGCGGATTATATTCTTTTTCTAATTGTACGACTGCTTCGACAAACTGGGGGTTGTTGAGCAGCTCTTGGGTTACTTCTGCGGTGATCTTGTTATCCATTGTTTCCCAGTCGGGATGAACATCGCCAACAAACTGACTAACCTGTTGCATTGCGCAAGATGTTCCCAGGCTTGCTAGTACCATAAGGGTTACGATTATTTTTTTCATAAGTTTAATTCCTTTGTTTTTTTAAAAATGCTTGTCTCTTTTATAGTATATTTAAAACATTTCAAATTGCAATAATTAAAAACATACTTAAGTATTTGTTTGATTAAAGCGTTTTCAATATGAAAATTAAAAAAAATCCTGTGTGCTTTGCTTGACAGAGTTGTTTGCTGCCGACACGTTTACATATATATGGTTGTTATTTACGGTATGGTGCGACATTAATGAAGCTTGATAGGTCATTTGTATCACGTGTTTTACCTGACGCGGTGATTTTTGGGAAACCAGAGTTTACGATTATTACGGCTACGCATGATTCTCGTTGTGTACAGCAGGGGAGTGCTTTTTTTGCAATCAAGGGTAAATCTTTTGATGGGCATGCTTTTGTCAGTGATGCAATAAGCCGGGGTGCGCGAGTTGTTTTTGTAGACCGTGATAAGCAATCGACTTTGGGGGAGCTTTCCGCTGAGGTGTGTAGTTTTGTGTTTGTATCCTCAGCTGAAGAAGCGTTATATGCACTTGCTGCGGCTTGGCGCGCACAATATACTATCCCCGTTGTTGGCGTGACCGGTACAGTCGGTAAAACGACAACCAAAGAGTTATTGGCCCATTTTTTCAGGACTGCTGGACATCAATGTCATACTTCGCCTGGTAATATGAATACTCGTATTGGACTTTCTTTTGCGCTCCTTCGTATGACCCATGAACATACCATTGCAGTTTTTGAAATGGGGATATCTCATCCTGGCGAAATGCGTGAATTGGCAGACTTGGTACGTCCGACGCTTGGAATTATCACAACATTAGGGCATCAACATATGGATGACTTGCCGTCTATTGGTGATATTGCGCGTGAAAAAAAGCAGATTTTTTCGTATTTTGGGCCCCAGGATCTTGGATTTATTCATGGTGATCTGCCGCTTCTTCATGGCGCCTCATACAATCATCCGGTTGTGCGGTTTGGGTATAAAACTTCCAATCAGGTCCAGGCGCGCCGCATCTCATTTAAAGATGGTAAGTTGCACGCTATTCTACGTGTTTTTGAACAATCACAAGCAATAACGCTTGCAATCCCACATCGCGGTTATTTGACATCAATACTTGCAGCAGCAGCAGTTTGCTATATGCTCGATATTCCATTGGCTTCTGTGTGCAGTGCAATTGAGAAGTTTCAATTGATTGAAGGGCGTTTTCTGGCTAAAAAATCAGTAAGTGGTTCGTGTCTTATTATTAATGATGCTTATAACGCAAATCCAGAGAGTATGCGTGAGGCGCTTTTTGCTCTTGATAAAATGCCTGGGTATTCGCATAAAATTGCTATACTGGGAGATATGTTGGGGCTGGGCGATCAGAGTGTTTTCTGGCATCGTCAAGTTGGTCGGATGTTGCGGCATACTAAATCAATCTCACAGGTGATTTTTGTGGGTGGACAGATTTTCCAAGCTGCTAAGACTATGCCTCATGTGATCTCGTATAAACAGGTACCAAGTTGGAAAGATGTTGCAGCAGTTCTCCCAGATGAAATGCATGGCGCTGCAGTGCTTCTTAAGGCTTCATGCGGCGTGGGACTAAGTAACCTTGCGCCTATCCTTGGGCAATTTTAGGAATATTATCGATGATACGAATGGATATTGATCAAGAAAAAACATATGAACATCAAAGTGTTCTTGTTAAGCCGGTTGTTTCACTTCTTTTAGCACGTACAGGAGGCCTGTACGTTGATGCAACCTTTGGTGGAGGTGGACATACGCGGGCGCTTCTCGAGGCTGATCCAACGTGTCGTGTTATTGGATGCGATTGGGATAAGGATGCATTAGCAATCAATGTTCCTCTCATTCAAGAGCAATATCCGGGGCGTTTTGATTTTGTATGGGGAAATTTTTCTCGTCTTCCTGCACTTTTAAAAGATAAAGGTATTGTTCGGGTTGATGGAATTTTAGCTGATTTTGGGACATCTCAGTATCAGATTGCCCATAAACCGGGTTTTTCGTTTCGTGAGGATCGTGAGCTTGATATGCGTATGTCGCCATCACATGGCGAATTGACTGCATATGAGTTAGTTAATTTTACGTCTGAAAAAGAGCTTGCTGACATTTTATATCGGTATGGCGAGGAGCATGCTTCGCGGCGGATAGCCCGTGAGCTTGCGGTAGCCCGCAAGAAAAAACGCATTACTTCAACAAAAGAATTAGCGGGGCTTATCGAAGGAATTATTCCTCGAAGAAAAGGGGCAATTCACCCTGCGACAAAATCATTTCAAGCATTGCGTATCGTAGTCAACCGCGAGCTTGAAAATATTGAAACTTTGCTCAAAATTGCTCCGCAATTATTGTCTGTTGGTAGTAGGCTGGCGTGCATAAGTTTTCATTCCCTTGAAGACCGTATTGTTAAGCAATTTTTTAAAGAACATCCCGAATACTTTTCGATTATTACCAAAAAGGTTGTGGTTGCTGATCAAGACGAATTAAAAGCAAATCCTTCGTCTCGCTCTGCAAAACTGCGTGTCGCCGAGCGGGTGTAGCCGTGCAAAAACAGCTTGATATTGAATTTGATTCTCGCCTCTGGTATCGCATTGATTGGTTAAATGTCGTATTGGTTTTTCTGCTCGCGTGTATTGGTCTGGGCGCAATATTTAGTGCGACGTACCATGTAGAGGCTCCTCTTTCCCCGCTTTTTAAAAAGCAGTTTTTTGGTGTTTTGGGTGGTTTTTTTTTCTATGGGCTCTTTTTCTTTCTAAATCGACGCGCCTTGGTTTGGTGGGGGAGTTTACTCTATCTTATTACGATCGCGCTTCTTCTTTTTACCCTGGTGCGCGGGTCTGTCGGTATGGGTGCACAACGTTGGATTAACATAGGACTTTTTAAGTTCCAGCCGTCTGAACTTGCCAAGCTCTTTTTTCCAGCCATCTTTACCCGATTGTTAGGTTTGGAGGTTAATCCACGGTTGCGATTGCGCCGACTTGTTCTATTGCTCTTTTTCTTGGCATGTAGCGTTATTCTGATCCTTAAACAACCAGACCTTGGGACGGCGCTTATTATTTTGTTTTCGGGCATTGTCCTTTTGTGGATTGCCGGATTGGGGCGTACATTTTTTATTATAGGACTGTGTACCGCGCTATTAGGCGCACCGCTCGCCTGGCGTATGCTTAAGCCGTACCAAAAACAGCGGGTTGTTGTTTTTCTCGGCGGCGGAAGCAAGCAAAAAGAACGTTATCAGGTTGAGCAGTCTCGCATCGCTGTTGGGTCGGGGGGAGTTTTAGGCAAAGGCTACTTACAGGGTACGCAGAGTCGATTGAGTTTTTTGCCAGAAAATCATACTGACTTTATTTTTGCAGTGATTTGCGAAGAATGGGGTTTTATGGGAGCGTTTACTGTCGTTTTTCTTTTCTTTTTGCTGTTTGCTTCGGCGCTTAATCGTATTGGAACCTTGGGGAGTGTTTCGTATCAACTTCTTGCAGTTGGACTTATTTTGCCGACTTTTTTTTCAGCATTTATTAATATGGCAATGGTGCTGGGTGTTTTGCCGATTGTGGGGATTCCACTACCTTTTATTACCTATGGATTAACACATTTGCTCATAGACTTTGCGAGTATGGGCTGGTACAACAACATTATTTCACGCGGGCCGTGGAAAACCTTGTAGGGGTAGTAGTATGGATATCGAACAAAACGCATTTTTTTCGCTTGCCACGGTAGAGAGCAACGAGTTTGATTTTCAACCAAAAACTTTTGATGATTATTGTGGCCAGACTGATCTAAAAAAGAAGCTGCGCATTTATGCCGAAGCTGCCCGTATGCGGAATGAACCGCTTGACCATGTCCTATTGTTCGGGCCTCCAGGGTTAGGTAAGACGACGCTGGCTACTATTATGGCCCACATGATGAATGTTGCGATTCGGGTTTGTAGCGGTCCCACGCTTGAACGTACTGGTGATCTGGTTGCGATTCTTTCGGGTCTTGGTGAAAAAGATATCCTGTTTATCGACGAAATCCATAGGATTCCTTCAATCGTGGAAGAGGTGCTGTATACGGCCATGGAACAATTTTATGTGGATGTTATTATTGGCCAGGGCTCAGGGGCTAAATCTATACGCATACCATTGCAGCCATTTACCTTGATTGGGGCGACGACCAAAGCAGGCATGATTTCAGCCCCCCTACGTAGTCGGTTTGGAATAACTGAGCGATTTGATTTTTATACGCCTGATGAGCTTTGTGAAATTGTGGTTCAAAATGCACGGTTTGTTTCGGTTTCGATTGCGAGCGATGCTGCGCATACGATTGCTTCGGCAGCGCGGGGAACGCCGCGGGTTGCAAAAAAACTATTTCGTCGAGTGCGTGATGTGGCTCAGGTCGAGAACAATAATAAAATTACTCGAGAAGTTGTTACTAGGGCATTCTCCTTTTTGGGCGTGGACCAAGATGGCTTGATGGCTTTGGACCATCGGTTGCTTGATATCATCACAAATCATTTTGGTGGCGGTCCGGTTGGCGTTGAGACGCTTGCTTCGATGATTGGAGAAGATGTTCAGACTATTGAAGATGTGTACGAACCTTTTTTGCTTCGGCAAGGTTTGTTAGAAAAAACGCCACGTGGCCGCCAAATTCCGCGCTCAGTCCTTGCTAAGCGTTTATCGGGGCAAAACAGCCTTTTTGAGTAAATAACGTTCTTGGTTCGACAAGTGCAGCTGCTTTCGATATTCTCAAGTCTAGATGGGACAGTGAAGCCGTAGATTAAGATTTTCTCATGGAGAACCAATGTCAGGTCATTCTAAGTGGAAAACCATAAAACACAAAAAAGCAGCAGCTGATGCGCAGCGCTCTAAGCTTTTTACCAAGTTAATTAAAGAAATTACCGTAGCTGCCCGTAGCGGCGGCGGAGACCCGGTGCATAATGCCGCGTTACGCGCTTTGTTGGAAAAGGCGAAAAAACTTAATATGCCGCAAGATAATGCTATGCGCGCCATTAAAAAGGGTACGGGCGAGCTGCCTGGTGTGCATTATGAATCACATATGTACGAAGGCTATGGTCCTGCTGGCATTGCAGTTATGGTCGAGGTTCTAACCGATAATAAAAATCGGGCGGTTGCAGAGTTGCGTAGTATGTTTACTCGCAAGGGTGGCACGCTTGCAGAAAATGGGGCTGTTAGCTGGATGTTTGAGCGATCGGGCGTGATCACGGCACGCGGTGAAACCGATATAACTGAAGATGCTTTGGTGGAGGCATTGCTTGAATTTTCAATTAAAGATCTTTCTTTGGATGATGGGAATTGGACCGTTGTTTGTGATCCGCAAGAGATGGAAGCAGTCAAATCGGTACTTGAACGCGTAGGAATGACGATCGAAGATTCAGAAGTGGCCTTTTTAGCTCAAAATGCTACTTCCCTGGATGAAAACCAGAGCCAATTGGCATATGATTTTCTTGAGGCAGTGGAAGAGCTTGATGATGTTCAAAATGTCTATGCGAATGTGGAGTAAAAATGGCGTTTTCTGCTTTTAGTATGACGGGCTATGCCTCGCATACCTTTGAATTGCCGTGTCGAGAAGGTTTGGTTTCCGCGACTATTCATGTCAAAGTTCTTAATGGTCGATTCTTTGAGCCGACTTTTCGTCTTCCCCATGCGCTCGCGCATTTGGAACCGGCACTGGTAAAGATGCTTCGTGAAGCCTTGGTTCGGGGAACGGTGTACTGTACGATCCATATTGGTACGCTTTTTGCGCTGACAAGTCGCCCTATGGTCTCTTCGGTGGCAATAGCCGGTTATATTGAAGCGTTGAATGAGATCAAAAAACATCTACCCGATTCTCCTGGGGATTCGATTTCTGCAGCAAATCTTGTGGGCTTGCCGCATGTTGTTGAGTTTGTTGAAGATCCGGTGGGACACGAGATCAATGAGCGTATCTTGGCCGACTTTTCCACGGTAGTTGAGATGCTGCAAGCAGAGCGCGTGCGTGAAGGCGCAGTTCTTGCTGATGATATTGGGACTCGGCTTGACCGTTTAGAGACTGCAGTAGAGCAAATTGCAGAACGTTCGCGTGAAGTCTTTGCTGCTAAGCGGCAACGCATCTTGGAGAACTTACAGCAACTTGTTGCGCAGGCTGGCTGTACGGAAGATGCTAATGAGGTTCAACTTCAACACGCCTTTGCACAAATTGAAAAGCTTGATGTACACGAAGAATTAGTTCGCTTGCGCACACACATAGCAAGTGCACGTTCTATTTTGGGTTTGGATAGCATCGAAAAAGGAAAACGCTTAGATTTTACTACTCAGGAGATGTTCCGGGAGACCAATACGATTGGTGCAAAATGCGGTGACGCAGAACTTGGTGGATTAGTAATTAGCGCAAAGGTTGAATTAGAAAAGATACGAGAGCAAGTGCAAAACCTTGTCTAAATAAAATCTAGGGTATACAGCGATATGGCACAATATTTTACGCATCTTCATTTACATACAGAATATTCACTGCTTGATGGTGCTATCACCCTTGATAATTTGATGGAATATTGTGCCGCATACCACGTGCCTTCCATCGCGATTTCTGACCATGGAAATATTTTTGGTGGGGTAAAGTTTTTTAAAAGGGCTAAGAAGTCAGGGATTAGGCCGGTACTCGGCATTGAAGCTTACATTACGCCTGATGTAGCCGTTAAGGACAATAGTGAACGATATTATCACCTGTTGCTTTTGGTTGAAAATGCAACAGGGTATAAGAATTTGTGCCGTCTGTTGAATTTTGCCTACACCAAGGGCTTTTATTTCAAGCCACGCATCGATTATGCAGCGCTTCGAGAACATTCAGAAGGGTTAATCGCTTCAACAGCTTGTTTAGGTGGGCATCTGCCGCAGCTTTTATTGAAAAACCGAGAAGAAGAAGCGCGTGCTCATATCCGTATGATGCAGGGAATGTTTGGGGAAGACAACTTTTTGTTTGAAATACAGCCAGAGCAGCAAGATGAACAGGTTTTGGTAAATAAGCGATTAATTGAATTATCCCCCGAGATGGGCATTCCGCTTATTGCGACGGCAGATTGTCATTATTACAAGGCTGAGCATAAGTATGCGCACGAAGTTTTGCTTGCAACGCAAACAAAACATAAGATGACCGATTCCGATCGTATGTCGTTTGGTGAGCTTCAGGCGCATATGTTTTCACCGCAAGAAATGCTTGCGCTCTTTCCCGGGCAAGAGGATGCGGTTTATCGTACTGGTGAGATTGCAGATCGATGTGATTTTGAGTTTCAATTTGGTAAATTGTTTTTTCCTGATTTTGCTGTTCCCCAAGAGCAGACCTCGGAGAGTTATTTTCGGCAGCTTTGTACGCAAGGTTTGCAACGCCTGTTTGATAACAAGCGGATTGTGGCTGATGATCCACAGCGGTATTGGGACCGACTCGAATTGGAGATGGCACTTATTACCAAGATGGGATTTGTGACCTATTTCTTGGTGGTGAGTGACTTTATTATGTGGGCTAAAGGAAACGGGGTTCCGGTAGGAACCGGGCGTGGCTCAGCAGCCGGTGCTCTTGTGGCCTGGGCTATGGGTATTACTGATATTGATCCACTTCGCTATAATCTGCTCTTTGAGCGGTTTTTAAATCCAGAACGCGTTTCTATGCCTGATATTGATATTGATTTTTGCATCTTTGGTCGTGAACGCGTCATTGAGTACGTTAAAGAACGCTATGGACATGATAAGGTTTGTCAGATTATTACCTTTGGCACGATGATGGCTAAAGGTGTTATAAAAGACGTTTCTCGCGCCCTATCGATTCCTTTTGAAGAAGCAAATGCGCTTACTGACCTTGTTCCCGATCAGCTTAAAATTACCCTTACCGAAGCGATGGAGCAAGAACCCAGATTAAAGGCGTTAGCGGAGTCTAATCCTACAGTGGGGCGTATGTTCGATGTTTCTTTTGTGCTCGAAGGGCTGACACGTCATGCATCTAAGCATGCAGCCGGTATTGTCATTACGCCAGAACCAATTTCCGAGATGTTACCGGTATACGTACCGCCTAAAACCAATGACCTGGTAACGCAATATGCGATGACCGAGCTTGAAAGTCTTGGCTTTTTGAAAATGGACTTCCTTGGCTTGAAAAACCTCACGTTAATTAAGCGCGTCGTTGATCTGGTTAAAAAGAACCATAATGTTGAAATTGATCCTGCGTATTTGCCCCTTGATGATGAAAAAACATTCGAACTTTTTACCAGTGGTGACACTACTGGAGTCTTTCAGTTTGAAGGAAACGGTATTCGTGAGATGCTGCGGCGCCTTAAGCCGGAGGGTATTGAGGATATTATTGCGGCAAATGCGCTGTACCGGCCTGGACCGCTTGGCTCTGGCATGGTGGATGATTTTATTGAGCGTCGCCATGGAAAACAGAAAATTACTTATTTGTTCCCTGAATTAGAGCCAATATTACGCGAAACGTATGGCGTTATCGTCTATCAAGAACAAGTTATGCGTATTGCTTCGGCCATTGGTAAATATTCATTAGGCGAGGCTGATATTTTGCGTCGTGCTATGGGTAAGAAAAAGGTCGAAGTCATGCAGGAGCAGCGAGCAATTTTTATGGCTCGTTCTACGGATGCTGGTTTTGACACGAAGAAAGCGGGTGAGCTGTTTGATTTGATGGCGTATTTCGCCGGGTACGGTTTTAATAAGTCTCACTCTGCCGCCTATGGCGTGATCGCTTACCAAACGGCGTATTTAAAGGCGCATTACCCTGTCGAATTCATGGCGTGCCTTATCTCTTTGGAGGCTGGCGATCCTGAAAAAATGGCGGAGTATGTCCAAGAGGCTCGAGATCAAGGTATTGCAGTTTTGGCACCTGATATCAACTTGTCTGAGCATGATTTTACTGGTGTGGGTAATGAGATACGATTTGGTTTGGTCGGCATTAAAAATGTTGGAGAAACAGGGATAACTGCATGTTTGCAAGAGCGTAGCAAGGCAGGACCATTCAAAGATCTTCTCGATTTTTGTATACGGGTAGACTTGCGGGTATGTAACAAACGATATATCGAAAGTTTGGTTGCGGCAGGCGCGTTTGATGGCCTACCAGGAAATCGTGCGCAAAAAACAAATGACTTGCAGCGAGTTATGGATTGTGCGCTTGAGAGAAAAGAAGCGCTTGAAACAGGCCAAATTGGGCTCTTTGGATTAGTAAATAATGGCCCTGAGCAGGGCTTAGATCAGTCATTTGCCTTTGAGGTATGTGATGACTGGCCTGTTGCAAAAAAGCTTGAGCAAGAAAAAGAGTTGCTTGGTATTTACTTGAGCGCGCGCCCAATGGATCAGTACCGTCAGCAGCTTTTATGGCTGGGGGTCCAACCATTTGCTTCAGCTCAGGAGGCTGCGGGGATTAAATTTTTGGGTTGTGGGCAAGTTAAAAGCGTGCGAGAAATTATGACCAAAAAAGGCGACCGCATGGCCTTTGTGCAACTCGAGGATTTGAGTGGAACAGCTGAGTTAGTAGTTTTTCCTAAAGTGTTTTCTCAGGTGCGTGATACGCTGGTCACCGGCGCGATCTTGTTGGTTGGTGGCGAGCTTGATACGGCGGCACGCAGTTGCAAGATTAAAGCTTCATGGGCTTTTCCTATTGATGAGCTTTTTGCTAATCGAACTGACCTCATTGAACAAGTTTTGGTTTTTTTACCAAACACGTCTTTAGCTAAGGATACGGTTGCAGCGCTTCCAGAGTGTTTGCTCCCGGGACGGGCGCGGCTTGAGTTTATTTTCTGGGATAATGGAAAACAGCTATGCCTTGCCGCACGGCAAAAGGTTTTGTGTGATACTTCGGCGGTCAGCGCATTGGGAAATGTCGCAGAAAATTTACGAATAAAACTTGCCTTGTAATGCTCGTAAATAGGCGTTTATCACGCGATGGTTTTTTTAAAATATGCAGAGGCTTTTGTTTTACCTAACAACGACATGACGGTTGACCAGAGTGAAGGGTTTTGCGGTGGTTTTTGTGTTTTGAGCGTGCTCAGTTCTTTTTTTAAAAGGCCAATGAGTGTTTCTTTGACTGCAAGTTCCGTAATACAGCATTGCTCACTAAGGCGCAGTGTTTCAAGATTGGTATGATATTGTTGCTGCTGAATTTGGAGTGCTTCAAGGTTAAAGTATGGTTGTTGATTTTGATAGCGGCGCGCAATAAGGTAGGCAGCTGTCGCTGTGCCGATCAAGATAAGAGTGCCGCGATAGTGATAAGGTAGACATAGCATAGTTGCCCAGAGTCCTTTGTTTTTTTGCTCTTGTGCCGTAAGTTTTGCTGGTTCAACCATCGTGGGCATTTCTGTTGACGGATTGATTTCTGATTTTTTAATGAGTTGCTCCTGCTCAGTAAGTTTTTGCTGCAGCAAGAGGACTTGTTGTGTTTTGGTTTCAAGATCTAATTGTTTGTTCTTTGAATCGGCCTGCAATTTTGTTAGTTCTTTTTTGAGTTCTTTTAGCGTTTTTTCTTGTTTTAAAAGTTCGTTTTTTTTCTCTTTTAGATCAGTGTATAAGCTTGAAATCTCTTGTTGCTTTTTTAAAACTAAGTTACCTTGCACCGAGGTTTTAAGGAGCTCTGTTTTAAGCTTTTTTAACAAGATCCCATTGTTTTTTAGTTGTGTTCGTTTTTGCTCTAGGTTTTCCTTGAGCTGGCTTGTCGTATTTTCTTTATCTTTTAATAGGCTCCCCATGGTTTTTGTTGTTTTTTCTAGTTGAGCAATAACGTTTTTAAGTTCATATTCTTTATCAGTATGTTGCTTCTTCCAAAGTTCGAAATTCTTTTGTTGTTGTTTGTATTGGATAAGTCGTTTTTTTAAATTCTCTTTTTCTTTTAGTTCCTGCTCGCTGATTTCGCGCGTTTGTTTTTCTAAAGCAAACATTTCTTGGAAGAGTTTTTTTTCTTTCTCATCATCTATCAGTGCCAGGAGGTTTTCTTCTGCCTGGCTTTCTTGGCTGAGCATTTCTTCAGGGCTTAATTTGCTGAAGTCCGTTAGGGCTGTATCTTTTTCTTCTTGAGTATCAGGTGTTGCGTCGTCCTGGTTATCGGTTTCTTTCTCTAGCTGATTAGAAAGTTTTTCCATCAATTCGTTTTCTTTTTCCAGTAACGAATAGATAGTCTCTTCGGGGGTTGCTTCACTACAAAAGACCGTTATGCACGATGCAGCGATTAACGCGAGCAAAAATAAAGATTTTTTCATAATAGCTTCTTTTTCATTTTCGATTTTTATTGTTATAGCCCATCTTACGCTAAATATCCAAATAGTCAAACCAGTCAATTGTTTCAAACGGCAGGTAATCTTGATCTTTTATGCCACAATTTGGTTTTTTAATTAAAAATAGTTTATTTATTGGAGGGGTAGTATGAATACGTTTTGTTGTGTCTGGGTGATATTGTTTAGTGGTTTTGTTAGTGCAAGTGCAACAGGCCACAGCCCACTTCTAGTTTTGAGCAGAGATAATGTTGCAGTTCCTTTTCCGCCGCATATCATCAAGGTTTCCACCTTGCTGCAAACGATAGCAACTCGAGAACAGCAGAGGGCAGCGCGTGTGGACACTAGTTCGAGCGGTTCACTTAATGGTGATGGGCCTTTGGCCTCGCCTTTTTCTCCTTTAAATAATGAATCTTTTGGCATTGTGCAAACTCCGCAGGGATTGCTGCTCAGTAAAACGCTTTTGACAAAGTATTGTTCTTGCCAAGATCTTCGTCAGTATAAAAGTCTTGTTTTGTTGGCGCTCGGCGGAATGAAAGAGGAAGCACGAATACGCCTCAGGCAAATGACTTCTGATAAGGCGTTTTCGATGGCATGGATTGCTGATTATATCTGTTCGCCTATGATGAAAAAAGTATGTACCGATTGTTTGCCGTACCATCTTGTGGCTTCACGCGAAAATCTGGGTAGTCTTTCCCCCGATCATGCCTTTTTAAACTATGTGCTTCACTGGTCAATGAGCGGTCCGTTACGGCGGATGACAAAAATGATGGTACCAGAGGCTTATGAGTTATTACCCTTGCCGTTTGACGGTGAGGCAGCGGAGCAGGTTATTCCCGTATCATCCAAAACATTTTTGTTGCAAACTAAAAAAACAGTATCTGTTTGCTCGTGGCACCTTGGAGTCTGGACTAAGGAGCTTTTGTATGAAGTTTCTAAGGCGCGCGAGGTTCTGCGGGTGCTTTATTTAGGCTCATCCAAAGTGGCTGTCGTTCTATACGACACGGAGAAGAAAAAATCTAAGTTTATTGTTTTTCGTCGGGTGGTGAATAAGGGTAAGACCGTTAAGAAGGTCGCAAAGTTCTGGGTTGCAGGCAAAGTTGAGCAAGTTGTCTATATGTTGAACAACACCTTTGTTTGGAATGTGCAGGAACACGTCTTTAGAGCCCAATGGTATGAGGATATTAAAAATTGGATTCCTGAGCCATGCTTTTCACTTGTGCAACCGGTGAAAGGCTTAGCCTCGCTTGGCGCGGATATGTTTGGAGTGTTTTCTGAAGACGAAGTGCAAATTTTTTCGTATCAACCGCTGCAAAACCATTGGCAATGTCGATATAATAGGCTTTTTGCCGGGGGAAAAGTGTATGGAATGTTGCCTGTTTTGGATGATCGAATCGTTGTTTGCGTAAATCGATTGCTTGTTTTTATTCAGAAAAAGCATAAAAGGCCTTTACAAGAAGAAGCATGTCTAGGTCTTCCCGCGCTTGGTGCAATAAGAATGGATCGTATGCATGATTTGGCGCTTATTCTTATGGGCGAGAAAAAAAGTGCTGTAGTGCTCATTGATTCTCGATTGTCGGCATATATCCGTACGTTTCTTACGGAAGCCAATGGAATCGCACTTCCGTTTTCTTCCACACATGTTCTTTTGTGCATTAAGGATAAGTTGATTATAGCGGAGCCATTTGTTGGTTCTTTGTATACAACAGCAAGTAGTTCGCTTTCAGAGCCGATACAAGGAGCTGCTTTATTAGATGCTTCGAATGCGATAGTTTGGAGTAGTGCCGGCAAGATTTACCAGATTGCTCCCGCGCGCATTAAAGATGCTCGTGTTTTACTTGCTGCTGCCTGTATGAAGGTCCATCATGAATTAAAAGGTATTTCTATGCCGCTTTCTCCCAAGGGTTGGATCGCGCAGGCCTGTGCCTCAGAGTCTGATGGCACCTGGCTCGAACGCATTGTACGTGCAGGGTATGGTGTTCTTATGGCTCAAAAGGAGCAGTGCGGGATAATGTAATGGCTTGGTCTTTTTTAAAAAAATATGATACCATACCACTACTGTTATTGTGCCCGTAGCTCAGCTGGATAGAGCGACGGATTCCGGATCCGTAGGTCGCAGGTTCGACTCCTGTCGGGCACACCACTACCTATTATGTAGCGCCTGTAGCTCAGTAGGATAGAGCGACAGATTCCTAATCTGTAGGCCGCAGGTTCGACTCCTGCCAGGCGCACCAGATGTTTCTAGCTTTTTTCTTTTCAGTAGTGCTACACTTTCTCAGCGTTTTTCTTATGGGAAAAGGAGGAGTGGTGAAGCAATCTTCATTTCGTTTTTTAATTTGTGTCTTGTGTATTTTTCTTATGTTTCCTTTCGCTCAGGCAAGGCAAACGTCTGTTTTTCTTGATAGTGCTGATTGGTGCGCATTGAGTGGGCCCCTTGGGTACCAGACTTTGTCGTACAAAAACAGGGCCGGCTTGTTAAGCATAACACCGTTTTTTGCCCGTACAACGCCGCGTGGTGGACGGCAGATTGCTGAACGTTTTGGATATATGGGTAAGGGGAGCTGCGATGCTCCGATCTATTTTTCTAATAAAATTGATGAATTAGGTAACGATTACGGATTGCTTGAAGTCGGCGCTGACGTGCACGCAATTCATTTTAATGTAAATACGACTGATTCTGACGTGTTTCGTAGCACGGTGTTTTTTAAGCCAACCAGTGCTCTTTTTGGTTTAAATTGTGTACTTCATACACCGATACGATCATGGGAAGGCGGTGATTTGTGGGTAGATCTGCGTGCACCATTCGTAGCTCGAAAGAACAAGCTTTCGTTGCAGGAGGTTGTTAATACTGGTGGTTCTGCTGCGGTTACGACTGCACAAGGGCTGGATAGTTCGCCCTTTGTTACCAATATTTCCGATGGCGTGACGCAACACAATTGGCGCTTTGGAAAAATGGATGTTGGATGCTGCGCGCCAGATGATTTAGAGTTGTGGGGGCTTGGAGATACCGAATTTGCACTGGGTTATTCGGCTGATTGTTGCCATGCCTTGCATTTTGATTGTTTTGTGGGTGCTGTTGTGCCTGGAGATAGCAGCCAAGATGGTAGTTGGATGTATAAACCAATACTTGGCAACGGGGGACATGCGGGTTTTCTCGTTGGGGCAGGCGCTGCAGGGACGCTGTTTGAAAATGATGTTATTTCGTGCGGAATACGAATGGTTGCTGATATGCGATATTTTTTTGCCCGCAAACAATGGCGGAGTTTTGATATTATGGGTAAGCCATGGAGTCGCTACATAGGTCTTTTTTCTTCGTATAATCAGGCAATGCGTTTATCGAGTCAGGACTCTGGCACCTCTGGAATTAATCATTTGACTCGGCAGGTGGTGATTTATCCAGGTATACGGGCTTCTGCTACTTGCGCGTTTGAACTTTCTTCAGAATATACAACCGTAGCATTCGGTTGTATGGCACGCGCGCAGGAACAAGAAGCGATTGGTTCGACCGTTACACCTGGCGGCGCAATAAAAAGTAGCAGTTTCCTTCTTTCAAAGCTTTTGAGTAGAACACGCAACATGCATGATACGGTTCATCGCGGTGATCTGCCTCTTTCGCTGTGGAATCGAGCAGAATTAACAGCACAGGATATTGATTTATTAAGTGGGACCATGGAAGCAGATTTGAGTGGCGGTCTTTTTGCTTCTATTGAATATACCGATACGGAAAGATCGCATCCAATTAGCTTGCAGGCAGGGTGCTTTGTTGATGGGCTTTTTGGCGCAACGATTGCGCAGAAATGGGGTCTTTTTGGTTCTCTTTCATTAGGGTTATAGAATGAAATCAATAAAAAAAATTAGTCTTTTTATTGCGGTTATTGTTAGCGGACCTGGTTTTTTGCATGCGATTAATACCCGTCTTTTTCCAGAACCGCAGCGTGGTATTGATCTCAATACTGCGGGGATTCTTTTACGCGAGTCTATGAAAAAAAACGATGTTTCTGCAACGCGGCAAGTACTTGCTACGTTGCGGTATCTTTTGGACGTTTCGTGGGAAGAGCTATTGCGGCGTCTTGCTGATGGTGAATTAAATTCTGATTTTAAAATTGTCGAAGGTGTTGCGAACAAAAAAGAGCTACAACGGAAGTTTTATGATGTTACGAATGTTGCGGCGTCAAAAGTTTCTGGATCTCTTGCACAGGCAGAAATGCTCAAGAAACAGATTGAAAGTTTAGAGCGCCAAGTTGCAAAGAAAGAAGATCTGGTTGTTCGCTTAGAGCGTCAGATGGATGCTATTAGGGCGCAAGCTCAGGCTAGGCAGCAAGAACTTTCTGATGATGCAAGCAGAGATTTGCAGGAAGCTCGGCGATTGATTGGCTTGCGCGAGGATGCAATCCGTCGCTTAGAGCAGGAAAAGCTAAATATAGAGGGTGCTTTGCAAGTTGATTTAGCTGATGTGCAGGCACAAGTAGCTAAGGATATGTGGGAAGTAAGAAAACTTATAATTAATTTAGAACAACAAAACAAGCAGATTCAGGTTGAGCGGGATAATGCGCAGCAGGAGATGTTGAGCTTGCAAGGGCGAATTAATAGTCTTGCTTTTGATTTAGCCTTAGCGAAAAGGCGTGGTGGTTTGAGTGAGCAGGAGGTGCAAAAACTCGAAGCAGCTAAGAATCAATTACAGCAAGTTTTTGATCGGCAAGCGCTTGATTTGCAGCAAAAAGAGAATGATTTTCAGGCAGCACAACAGCAAATTAATAATCAGCAGCAGACGCTTCGACTATTGAACACGGGAAACCTTTTATTGGTTGATGAAAAAGCTCGTCTTCAGGTAGAAAAGCAAGAATTAGAAGAACGTCTTCGGTTGCGCGATGATGCATTGATCGATGCTGCGCAAGAATTGGATGAAAAAATAAAATCTTTAGAAGATGATTTAAAAGCGCAGCAAGAAGATTTTGGTAAAAAAGAGGGTAATCTACTCCAAGAAAATTTGAAATATTTTCAACAAATTCGATCTCTAGGCGATGAGCTGGCTGACCAGCAGACTGCGTTAGGGGAATTTGAAAAAACCTTACAAGAAGCACGTGATGCAAATCTTCTTAGTAAGCAAGAAGTTGAGAGTCAAAAGAAGGCTATCGAGGGTAAAATCAGGGGGTTGCGCAGACAGGGCCAAAAGATCAAAGAATTGGAAGGTAACCTTGAAAAAACTTTAGATGAAAATGAGCGTTTTAAGCGTTTGAATGGAGAACTTAAAACGCAACTAAAGCAAGCCAAAAGAGATATTGATCGATTGGAAAAGGAAAAGGCAAAAGTAGCAAGTTTGCTTAAGGACGCGCGAGATTTGTTGAAAAAGGAACGGCAAGAAAAAGAAAAGACCATGCGTGAAAAGTTACAACAGCGGGTTTCTTTTCTTGCGCAGCTTTTTGATGCAAAAAACACTCTTGAAGAGTTGCAAGAAAAATCCGAAAAAGCTCTAAAAGATTCTAAAGAAGAGATAAAAAAGCTTGAGGAAGCAAATGAGAGCCTCAAAGAAGATAATGAAGAAGCGAAAAAACTTTACGATGAAGAGCTGAAAAAACGACAAGATGAGCTTGGAGCGTTGCAGAAAAATTTTGATGACGCAAGAGAAGATATTAAAAATTTAACGATAGCCGGTAAACAGCTTGAGAAAGAAAACAAGCGGCTAAAGGAACTGGTTAACGAGCTTGTAAAAGAGGCACAGGGTTTAGAGAGCAATTTAAAAAAAGAGCAGGAAAGTCTTGCTCAGGAAAAAATAAATGCGACTGAGTTGCAGAAACAGCTGGGAAAAACTCAGGCAGAGGGAGAAAGGCTAACAAAAGAGTTAGAATATCGAGCTATTGAAATTGAAAAATATACGAACCAAATAACAGATTATATGGTTGAAGTATTTAATTTAGAGAAAACTCTTGAGCGCTTGGAGAAGGAACTTGAAAAGAGCAAAAAAATAAATATTGAACAGCGTAAATTAATAGAAAAGCTGACAATAGAGGGGCTGGTAACAACGGCAGAGCGAAATAAAGTTATCGAGCAACTTGATGCTCGAGAGAACGATATTAAAGATTTGAAGACTACGCAGAATATGCTTGTTAAAAAGATTGCTGACGCTAATAACTCTATAGTTAAACTCGAGCAAGATTTAGCGCTTTCTCAGGATCGTGAAAAGGCCCTAGAGGAGCGAGTAAAGTTACAAGAGAAGGCATTTCTTGCAAAACAAGAACTTCTTCAAAAAGAAATTGAGGGACAAAAATATTTGCTTGAAATGTCTGGTCAAGAACTTGAGACATCAAAGCAGAATGTAAATGATTTATTTGATTCAATAGAGACTCTGGAAGAGACTAAGAAAAATCTTCTTATCCTTATTAATGAACAGAATGTAAATATAGATACATACAAACGGGAACAGGGATCCAGCAAGGAGATTATAGTAAAACAAGAGCAGCAGCTTAAGGAAAATGAAAAACGTCTTTTAGATGTGCAGGCGAAGCTTAAGAATTTTTCTAAGCAATATTTTAAACTTGTAGATCAAAAAGATGCAATAAAGCGCCAAAACGATCAATTGAGGCGCGAGACTCAGGAGCTGAGTGAAACTATTTCTTCGTTGAACGCAGAGAAAACCGATCTGCAAAATAGCATTGATAAGATTAATTTAGAGTTGCAAAAACAGGGCGGGTCTCTAATTGAGCAAGTCAAAAATAATATAGTGCTAGAAAGCCGGTTAAAAAAAGAACAAGTTGATTTCCAGAAGAAATTGTTGGAGAGTGGCGGGCGCCAGCAGGATCTTGAGAAAAAAATCAAAGAACTGGAGAATAAGGCGGAAGTTGATAAAGAGGTCCTTGTTGATGCAAACGCTTATGTAAAAAAACTTCAGGAAGAGCAGGCGGCGAATAAAACGCTGTTGGCATTGTCATACGAAGTTAATATGCAGCTCGAAGCAAAGGTTGAGCGGCTAACAAAATTGCTGCAGGACGCGCGCAAGAAAATAGAAAGACTAACGCGGGACCTAGAGCAAGAACAATTGAAGGTTGCTAATCTCCAGGGTTCGTTAGAAAAGGAACACTTGCGCTTTACAGAAAGTCGAAAAATTTTGCAGCAAGAGATTCTTAACCTACAAGGAGCGAGTAAGATCCAATTTGAACAGGTCAAAAACTTGGAAAATCAGGTTGTGCAGCTGAAGAAAAATCAATCTGAAGCAAAGGCTAAGGTAAAAGAACAGCAACTTGAACTTAAAAAAATCCAGTTAAAGCTTGAGCGGGCAGCCCAGCAAAGCCAAGAAAAAATAACTACGCAGGCGGAAGAAGTTAAAAGTCTTCAGAATAAATTGAAAGAAGATGCGGACAAATTTGTTGAGCAAGAGCGGCAGCTCGAAGAAAGCAAAAAACAGGTTGAAAGCTTAAAAAAAGAAAAGCTTAACCTAGAAGGCAAGATCGCATTGATTTTGGAAACAAACAAAACATTTGAAGATCAGGTTAATGACCTGAAAATACTAAACAAGGAATTTGAAGCAGCGAAAGATGAGTTGGGTAACACTGTTGTTGAATTAGAGCAAAAAAATAAGATGCTCGGAGAAAATTCAGACCAGATTGTTAAGAAAGCTACAGAGGAAGCTTCACAAGCTCAAAGGCTGGCTAAAAAATCAGTTGAGCGTTTAAAAGAGCTGCAGATAGCGCTTGATAACCGGGGAGAAATGTTGGAAAACCTTCAGCAAGAGTCTCAAAGTACTGATCAAGAAAAACAAAATCAGATTAAAAATTTGCAGGCGGATCTTGAAAAAGAAAAATCTGAGATTGCGAGCCACGCAAAAAAAATAGAGGAACAAATACAGGAAATTGCTAAGCAGAATGATAGGATAGCCCAGCTTGATGGCGAAATTAAAGCGCAAAAGATAGCTGAGAATAAAACTAATGGTGAAATCCTATATTTAAAATCCTTACAGGAGTTGGATGAAAAAGCGCTTGGCGTACGAGCGGGATTGGATATGGCTGCTGTACAAGTTGCTCTTGATAGCGAGAAATCTGCGCAGAATGATTTGTACAAAAATATTGGCGAATTAGCGTTGAAGCTGGATTTGTTGATCGCTCTAGCTAAGAATTTAACGAGCGAGCAACTCGAAAAATTGCACATGCCGTCAAAGTCAGGAGAAAACCTACCTTTTGATCAACAGGTTTCCCTGTTTAAAACAGGAGTGGGTCAGCTTGTTCAGTCGTCAGGTTTTATGAGTGGACCAGAGGCGGTATCTGTAGCAAAAAAAACTGACTTTTTGCCAGTGTATTTTGCCATGAAGGATAACTTGAATTTCTTTAATGGCTTTTTTAGAGGTTTTGGCCTTGTTTGAAAAGGTCTTGTAGCAAAAAGCTGGGGAAGCGAACTCCCTTCCCCAGCTTTTTAAATCCACCCTTAATTATTTGTTTGCTTGCTGGGTAATTGTTATATGCTGAGTAGCAGCTCTCCTTTGGTTATGTTAGAGTAGAGGGAGGCGAATAAGTTAATTAAGTTAATGTTGTTTTACTAAGGATTGGCGTGTCAACCGAAGAGCTTTGGCAAGATTTCCTTAAAGTTGCGCAAGAAGAACTAGGCAGCCGGGTAGTCGATACCTGGTTTAAGGCTTTACAGGTTGCTTCGTGGAATAGCCGCGACAGGCTTTTGGTTCTGCGGGCCCCTAACCTTTTTGTAAAAAAGTGGGTAAGTAGCCATTATCACGACTTTTTGCAAGCACAGTTTGCTCGTCTTTTTGGTGAAGAGACCGTCAATGTGCGTATTGAGGATAACTTGGTTCCTGCTGCACCTTTGGGCACCATTGCACAGAAGCAGCAGGTGAGAGAGTCGCTTATGGTCGTGCAGCCCGCGCGCGCTCTTGCAGAAGCTGTATACCCAAGCGTTCTTTCACAAAAGAGACGATTGACATCTAAGTCGCCAAAAGAGGCTGCTCAAGCAGGTGAAATCAAACCTGAGCTTTTTCGAGATGAGCTGGTTGATCGCTTTCGTTTTGATACTTTTGTCGATGGTCCGAGTAATACCTTGGCTTTTTCGGCAGCGCAAGCGGTGGCAGAAAATGTTGGCAGACTTTATAACCCGCTTTTTATCTATGGTGGTTCGGGGCTTGGGAAGACACATCTTCTTCATGCCATTGGAAATTACCTGCGAACAACGGGATCGCGTGCACGGATTGTTTATCAGTCAGCAGATCATTTTGTAAATGAGTTTGTTGCAGCGATCAGAAAAAACAAGGTTGCAGAGTTTGAACAAGGATACCGCCTCATAGATGTTTTGCTCATGGACGATGTGCAGTTCATTTCAAAGAAAGAACAAACGCAGGAAGCGTTTTTTCGTGTGTTTAACTTACTTCATCAGGCAGGCAAGCAGATTGTTTTTACGGCTGACTCTCTGCCATGCGATATTGTTGGGCTTGCGGAGCGCGTGCGCTCTCGTCTTGAAGGTGGTTTGATTGCAGATATTCAAGTTCCCAGCCTGGAGACAAAGATCGCAATCCTGCAAAAAAAGGCAGAGCTGCAAAATTATGTGCTTGAGGATGACGTTGCCTATTTTGTTGCATCAGCACCATGCTCAAGTGTGCGCGAGCTCGAAGGATTGTTGATACGGGTTGTTGCCTTTGCAGCGCTCATGAAACAGCCGTTGACGGTAGGGCTTGCGGGAAAGGCGCTTTCGCAAATCAAAGATGTGCGTAAAGAATGTGTTACGGGGCTTCCAGGTATTGCACGATTTGTTGCCAAGCAATTTAATTATACTGTGCGTGATCTTCGCTCTGCGCGTCGGAACAAGGATTTGGTTATCGCACGGCATGCGGCTATGTATCTTATGAAGCAACGAACGGCGTTTTCTTTGCGCGATATTGGCTTGTTTTTCGAGCGCAAGGACCATACAACGGTTATTCATGCTATTCATAACATAGAGGATCGAATTAAAAAGGATCCTTCGTTTGCTGGTCAAATGCGACAGATTGAAGAAGGTTTTATCTCATATGATCTTCGTTCTGGCGAACAAGCGAGCATAGCTACGGCATCTTTTGTCTCTATGTCAGCGGATACGTAATGTTTTTCTGGCATTTTTGCGTGTGCGTGCGACGCGTTCAGCCTTGTTATGAAAAAGGGTTCGTGCAATAAACCTGTTGCCTAGTCCAAAAACAAGGTGACCATAGTTTGCAAAAAGGTCAGATTCATCTAAACCCATAATCGAAGCAAAATGTTCTGTGTCGATAATTGCAATTTTTCCATCATAGTCAAAGAAAAAATTGCAAATGTGCGGGTCAATTTTATTTTTAAAAAGTGTTTGAAGTTGAATGGCACAATGGCGATCTTCTGATGATTTGAGAGAAAAAGTCTTCTTGCAGGGAATATAATCGCTGATAATTGCGTAGGTCGAAGGAACCGTTATTGTGTAGGTTTGATTTGGCTCGTCCGAGAAGTTGCGCCCTCGAATGGTAAAGTAACGAGTTTCGGGGGCAAGCCAATACCATTTGCGCGGGAGAATAATGCGTTGTTTCCATTCGGGGTTTTCTTCGATGATGTTTTGAATTGCTATCAAGTTGGGAATGCGTGTAAAACCGGCCAAAAAACGATTAATGCCGCCGCCCATTGAAAATAAGAAAGAAGGGACAATACCTTTGGAGAAAGGGCGGACAAAGGATTGGGGTGTTTCGCAAAAAATCTTGATGACCAATGGATAGTCGTTGCATTTAACAATAAGGTTTCCGTTTCCCTCTTTATAATTAAAGTCGGCGTCTTTGAGGATGGTGAAATTGGTCAGTAGTTGTGATGGTTTTTTAGCTTTTTTTAAATCTTGTACTAGTGATGTGCACAAGGTATCCAGCTTTTCCTGGGTGATCTTTTTTTTATTGTTCATTATTATGTGCTTAGGGAGCGAAAATCTTTGAATTTCTTCTTCGGAATAGCGTTCAAAAATTGCCCATTTTTCGAGGCGCGAGTGGCGCAAGCTATGTGTGTGATTTTGATTATCGACCCAAAATGTCGTGATAGATGGAAGATCATCTTGTGGTTGCCAGATGCTACGAGTGTAAAGGTTGGTTACCCAAGCGGCTAATAATAGAAGGGCTAGGATTTTTTTTAACATATTCGCGTTCCTTTGCTGTTAATGGGGGCGCGTAGATGCCAGTTTACCGTCGTGTAAACTTAAGCATAGACTTGATTGCTTTTTGATTACTACCTTTGCTAGGATGGTTTTCGTATTTACGTGCAAGAAGTGGTAGCCTAAGTAACGAGGTGTATGATGAATGTATATGACCTTTCAAAGCGGCAAATTGCAGTAGTGCAACGGCTTACGAGAATTCCTCGCCAGCTGCTTGATTCGTATACATACCAAAACCCTGCAGAATTGGTGTTGGGCGAGTTGTGCCATCAGGAGTGCTTTAATGTGACTCGAGCGGCATTTTTTGTTGATAATCCTGACTTTGATTGTGTACGGGGAATTGCCGGGTATGATGTGCAAGACCATACGGATAGCCATGAAGCTTGTTGGATTGAACGAGATGCATTTGGATTGCGGATGCGCTGCTCGTCGTTTAACAAATTAGTTCGATCGCTTGCTCCGCAAAGCATTAGCCGTCAAGAGCAGCGTGAATATGCTTTGTCAGCGCTTGCAGAACAGTTAGATTTTCGTGTTCCAGCCGTTACCTTTTTTGAAATGCCGCATGAAAATAAAGGGCTTATTGTTTTCGAGCGGCCAGAAGAGGATATTGCCGAATTAGAGCAGCTTTGGGAAGATGCCTGTTCACTCCTTGCTTTTTGTCCATTGGCATAAGTTCTATTGATTTTCAAACACGGAAAGACCGGGGAGTTGCGTGCCGGCAATATATGCAAGTGTTGAGCCTCCCCCTGAAGAGCAGAATGAAAAATAATCTGATAGGTTACAGCGTTCTGCTAGGGTAACAGTGTCGCC